>ENA-OSET01003076-OSET01003076.1-sediment-metagenome-genome-assembly--contig:-NODE-3076-length-15543-cov-43.476723_pt1 | contig 15543 bp, 13 predicted proteins | sample MGYA00237882_ERZ534229 | MGnify/ENA primary metagenome ERZ534229 (study PRJEB26408, sample SAMN06266212) | sediment metagenome | isolation source: Hudson Canyon methane seep mesocosm | place... | reverse complement strand
CCGATGGTATCAATGTGGAGGTGTTTGAAGAGGGTCAATCTTCAGGTGTTTTGGTTAAGATAATGGATGTGAGTCATTCTGAAAATAATGTATTTTGGGTGGTTAATCAATTTGTCATTAAAGAAAATAATCAATCTAAACGTTTGGATGTTGTATTGTTTGTTAATGGGCTGCCTTTGGTGGTTATTGAACTTAAAAGTGCGATTAGTGAGAAAGCGACTTTAGATAGAGCCTATACTCAAATACAGAATTATAAACAAGCCATTCCTTCTATTTTTTATTACAACGCCTTATGTGTTATCTCTGATGGATTAGATGCTAGAAGTAGCTCTGTTTCTGCTCCCTACTCACGTTATTTAACATGGAAATCTCCTAATAAAGAAGAAAATGGGGTGATACCTGAATCACAGTTGATGGCAGATAACATGCTAAAACCAGATGTGTTGTTAAATCTGATTCGTTTTAATACGGTGTTTGAATCTGAAGAAGTTAAAGACGATAAAACAGGTTTATTATCACTGGTAAAAATTAAAAAAATTGCAGCGTATCATCAATATTATGTGGTGAAAAAGGCCATTCAATCGACATTAAGAGCAGTTAACCTTGATGGCGTATCCCCTGAAGTTAATGAAGACCCAGAAAGTTATGGTTTAACATCGATTAAAGACCAGCCACAAGGTGATATGAAGGCGGGCGTGGTTTGGCATACTCAGGGTAGTGGTAAATCATTGTCGATGGTGTTTTATGCAGGACAGCTTGTTGTAGAGCCTGCGATGAAGAACCCTACTATTGTGATTCTGACCGATAGAAATGATTTAGACGACCAGCTTTTTACCACATTTGGCTATTGCAGTGCTTTGTTAAGACAAACACCTGTGCAAGCTGAAAACCGTGAACATATCAAAGAATTATTAAAAGTATCAGGCGGTGGAATTATCTTCACCACTATCCAAAAGTTTTACCCCGAAAATGACAGCAACACCTTTGAACTCTTATCTAATCGTGGAAATATTGTTGTCGTTGCAGATGAAGCGCATCGTAGCCAATATGGGTTTACGGGCAGAATTGATGAAAAAGGCAATATTAAATATGGTAATGCCAAATATATGCGTGATGCCTTACCTAATGCGACCTATATTGGTTTTACTGGAACACCGATAGAGAAAGAAGATAGAGATACACAAAAGGTTTTCGGACATTACATCGATATTTACGATATAGCCCAAGCGGTAGAGGATGGGGCTACTGTTCCGCTAAGTTATGAGAGTCGGCTGGTTAAGATTAAGTTGAATGAGGGCATCAGTCAGAAAATAGATGGCTTGGTTGATGGTATTAGTGATGCAACAGCAGAACAAATTGAAAAGGGTAAAAAGAAAAATGCACAAATCAATGCGGTTGTTGGACACCCAGATCGTTTAAAAGATATTGCTAAAGACATCGTAGAGCACTTTACTAAGCGGCAAGCTGTGTTTGAAGGTAAAGGAATGATAGTCAGCATGACACGTTCCTGCGCGGTTGATTTATATGCTCAAATAATCGAATTAAAACCTGAATGGCATGATGATAATTTAGATAAAGGGTGTATTAAAGTCGTGATGACCAGCGCCTCTGATGACCCCGCAAAATTTCAGCCACATCATACCAATAAGAAAGACCGTAAATTGTTAGCTGCACGATTAAAGGATAGCCATGATGAATTGAAGTTAGTTATTGTGCAGTCTATGTGGTTAACAGGTTTTGACGCGCCACCCTTACACACGCTTTACATTGATAAGAAAATGCAAGGAGCGGCACTGATGCAAGCCATAGCGAGAGTTAACCGTGTTTATAAGGATAAGCCCGGCGGGTTAATTGTTGATTATATCGGTATTGGTCAAGATTTACGTTCAGCGATGAAGACTTATACTGAAAGTGGTGGTGCAGGTAATGTTGCCCCTGATATTGAGGAAATCATCGATGGAATGAATGCTAAGTTTGAAGTGGTGCATCAGATGTTTCATGGGTTCGATTACCATAACTATTTTTCTGCACCTACGGGTGAAAAACTTAAAATATTACTGGCAGCACAAAATTTCATTTTAAATGACGAAAAGCTAAAAGATAGGTTTGTCGCTGAAACAACCGCTTTATCAAAACTATATGTGATGGCTGTTCCCAGTGATGCATCAGAAGAAATAAAAGATGAAATCGCCTTCTTCCAAGCCATTAAATCAAGAATTAATAAGTTTGAACCGAGTGGTGGTAAAACAGATATTCAGGTTAATACGGCTATCAAACAAATAGTTGATGATGCATTAAGTAGTGAGGGTGTCGTTGATATATTCGAAGCAGCGGGTGTTAGTGCGCCATCATTGGATATTTTATCTGAAGAGTTTTTGCTTGAAGTTAAGAATATGCAGCATCAAAACCTTGCCTTTGAATTACTCAAGAAATTGCTAAATGAAGATGTAAAAATCAGAAAACGTAAGAATAAGACCCAAGGTAAAAAATTCTCTGATATGTTGGCTAGTGTCGTTAAACGCTATCACAACAACCAGATTGATACCGCTCAAGTGATTAAAGAGTTATCTGAAATCGCACGTGAGATGAAGCTAGAGGATGGCGTAGCAGGTAAATTAGGCTTAACCCCTGAAGAGTATGCTTTTTATACTATTCTAGCTGAAAACAGCTCTACCGAGTTTTTAGAAGACCATAAGATGAAAGAGTTGATTCACCTGATTGTTGAAATTATTCGTAAAAATGCGACAGTTGATTGGAATAAACGTGATGATGTTAAAGCTAAGCTAAGGTTGCTGGTTAGGAAGGTGTTGATGAAGTATGGGTATCCGCCTGATGTTGCAAGACTTGAAGCTGATAGAGTATTAGAGCAAAGTGAGTTGCTGGCTGGTGAGTTGACGGGGGCTTAAATTGGTAAGAATAATGTTGATGGCATTGATGAATACTTAGCCTTTGAATTCATGCTAATATAATACCTGAGTAATCTGATTTATTTAAGGTTACTCAATCAATCGGTGATTTATTCACTACTTGCAGACCGATTTAAAATAATACTGCTAAAGCGTGTGCTGTTGCAGTCCCTAAGCAGTCCCACCGCTGTTTATTCTTATGGGGCTGGAGACATCAAAATGAGTAATCCACTTCAAGCACTAATCAATCGCTATTTATCCGATAATGGCATTTCACGTTCTGAATTTTCCAAAAAATTAGGCTATACCAACGTTTCTAAGGGATTAAAGCGTCTTGATAATTTCCTAATTACATTGCAATCGCCAAATCCTGAACTTCCTGTTTTAATTTTGAAACACTCTGATATATCTGAAAAAGACCTTCAAGATGCTATTCAAGCAGTTCTGGAAAAAATAAATGATAAGCTACGTAAAGAATTTGTCCCAATGGTTCGCATAATACCCATATATTATCCAAGCTTGTTAATCTCGCTGAAACACCTGAATATTAAGGTTCCCAAAAATATCTTGGATTTACCTTATGACGAAGAAATTAAAGTAATTTGTGATTTGTATCTTAATTTCAGATCAAAAGTAGAGTTTGATATGCCTGAAAATTGGGCTTCAGGGGCTAAAGGTTTTCGATATTTCAGAAAATTTGGTGAGGTTTTGGTATTTGATAAGAACTGCAATAGACTAAGCCGCTAAGAATGCTTAATAAAGTGTGTATTTGTTGACTGGTTTCTGCAAAATGAGATCAAAAAAGACCATTGCAAATAAACTGAGCTATGTAGCGGTCGCCTAAACTAAAAAGTTAGCCTTTAATTAATTATATGTTTCAAATAATTCTTGAATCTCATTAATTCCATCAATACCAGAGGACACCCCTTTTTGATGAAGCATTGCATGACAATTAGGGCATACGGGTCTTAAATCTATAATTGGGTTTACAGAATATTCTTCATTTATTTCAGATAATGGGGTTAAATGATGAACATGAATATAATTTTTACCTAATTGCCCAAAAACCAGCTCAAAATTAAAATTGCATACAGCACAATTTAGACCATAGTGATCAATACACTGCTGACGAGCCTTGCTATCCCTTTCAAATACATTCACTTGAATTTTTTTTGCGGCCCCTTCTTTAAACAATTCATTAGTGTGTATTTGTTCTGGATATTGTATTTCTGACGTTCCTGTTCTTACTGCCCAAAGTTTTTCAAGAGGCTTGGAGATGGTATAAGGTATAGTTTTACCAGAACCTTGAGAATTCCAAAACTTACCAGAAAACTCGGGTGCATTAAGTTCTTCACGGTCAATAATAATTTTCCTTTCAGGGTCACTTAAATAATCAAATTTAATTTTGATGAATAAGCATTTCTTACCTTTTGTTGCTTCATCTTTATTATAGTGTTCATCAAGGTAAGGCTCTTTTATAACATACCCAGAGCCAAAAATACCCCTTTTACCTTTGCCTCTTTTTATTAGAAAAACTCTATCATTCAATAGAATTTTTTTTGTAGTCCCACAGCTCCACCGACTTTCAATATGACCACTTTTTTTAAAATCATCAAGAATTGGCACTAAGTTATCATAAGGCCAATCATCTTTATTCCAAGTAACAAAATATGTTGCCATATATTTCCTTTAAAATTAACGCTAGAAAGCTAACGACAAGCTCAGATGCCGTTGGCATATGTTTGATGAACTACGATAACATACTGAGCTTTGATAAAAAGTGATCACTGAAAACGAGCGGGGGCTACCGACGGTCAAGTGGGTTTTTGTTAGCTTTTTACTATACTAAATTTAATTCTTGTTCTGACATTAACTCAAATGGGTTTGTATTTCCTGTGTAATCACTACAAACAGTAAATGGTAAAAATCCTTCAGATTCGAATTTCTTAAAAAACAGTGGTAGATCAGCCTTATAAAGCTCATAAACCTTTGAGTATTTTTCTCTGACTTTCTCAGATGGATGCTTGTTCATTAAATACTCTACCTCTCTAAAAAAACCAAGATCTTCATCTATTCTATAAAAATCATCAGTGTCAGTAAGTAGTCCAATATCAACAGGTAATATGCCACCTGTTTGTATATATAAGTTTTTAATTGATTGACATAGTAAAATAAAATAAAATTTTTCAGAAAACTCAACCTTGTCAAAAACAACAACTTCATTTGATATATTTTTATCTACAAACAAACCAAAACCTTTTAATTCCTTTTCTTGGTTATATGCATTAATAAGGGCGGAACCGTAGTAGGCTTGAATGTTTTTTAGTTGATTACAATTAAATTCCCCAAAGGTTAAAATTCCTCTGAAGTATACATTAATATTAGCCAACCTATAAAATAGCTCCTGAGCATATTCTATTAAATATGTAACGTAATAATGGATTTGTTCTTCTTTCGTATCACTACTATTAAAAATAAGAATAGTGTCAGAAAAAACCACTGTTTGTAAGTCAAAGAAATGATTATGAGTGTGCGAGTTTAAGCCATCTAATATTTTAAAAATCCTCTCTATTTTATCCTCATTATTGATAACTAATTTTTCGAATCCTAATATATCAATATACAGAAATGCTCTTTTCATCGTATTTTACATCAATTTTAATAACCTAACACCAAAATAACTTACCATTTAAAGTGGATTATTTATTATGCTATTAGTTATAGTTCAACTTCATTATTTTTATAATACTCAACCATCTCATATAGGTCTTCTATATATTTCACAAACTGCCCCATGTTTGCAAGTAAAACACCTTTATCAAGATTTGGTGGTAAATGAGGATGTCCTGATTCATTGCGACAAATACGGCAAAATTGAAATATTTGTTCAATTTTTATTTCAATGTCATTTGTCCAGCCCATTCCATTTGGCTTATTTTTTGAACTTTTATAAGAATTTTTAAATGAATCAAAAACTTTTGAAATAAACTTTCCAGATACTCTAGTTTTAAATTTATCTCTTAATTCTTCATCGTTTATTGCACAAGCATAAGTATCGATAAGTATATAAATTGCTTTTTCTGATGCCCCACCTAGTAAGAAAGCACAACCTAAATTTGAACCTGCTTTGATAGATATAATAGCTTCTGTAATAAACCTAATTATGATTGGGTCTATAGTTGGAATTCGCTCTTGTAATATCTCTGGAAACCTTTCAATTTCAAAAGGCAACATTTCTCCAATTGCTCCTTCATTTTCAACTGCCTCTTTAGCTTTTTCTAAGGCTTCTTTAAGTTTTGAATCCCGACCTTGAGCTTGAATTGTGCCTGTAGAATAGACTTTAATTGCACATTTAAATTTGCCATGTTGCACATCAATTCTGTTAATTTCTCCTTCCTTTTTCTCCGTAAAAACCCATCCATTTCTTTCAATAAAAGATCTGATTTTTAAGTAATTACTTTCTTGTATTTCAGACACTATAACTTTCCTATTAATTTAAAGGCATGCCAGTTTATGATAAAGGATTCCGTCATATCAGAAATACCCAACATTCCACGCTATGTCATCTATGCCAGAATTTGTATATTTTCTAGCTTCTATCGTATCTGACAATAACAGCTTTTTATTCTAACAGTTAAGCCCATTGCTTACTACAAACAATGGGGTCACTTGAACCTGCCTAAACCTACATAACATACAGCCATTTATTGTTTTCATTCATACAAATCTTAGCAGTTTCACCTATATCCAAAAACGCTAAAGCAGCATTGATATGCACCGGCTCGCTTAATGATGATAAATGTGAGTAGACGTTATCATCCCCTACAATTTTATAATCCATTTTTATCATCAAAGTGCTCGGGTCGAACTCAAAATCAAATGTTGAGCCTGAAATTGCGGGTTCTATTTCTATAATTTCTTGTGTCATTGAATAAATTCCTTTTATTGAGTGTAATTTAACGTCCTGTTAAATTTTTACTTACACCTATTATATCACTAGAAAATACCTTAAATTATTTGTATGCTATTGGTTATTAAAGGTTATTAAGTAGGTAAGCCTATGATTGTTTGTATCGTTAAGGTTCTATGTAGAATCAAGAAATCAGCCATAACATACATTTTCGCATATCACAAGTATATCTTGACAAATGGCTGATTTTAAGGTATACTCCTTGCTGTGTAAGGATGATATAAATATTTAAAGGTTATTTAATTTATTAGCACTTCTACGCTCATTGACTTACCAAGTATTAATTGACTAAATAACAGTCATCAACTCAATACTACTCATATTCTAAGTAGCTTCAAAGTTATAATTCACAAACCGATACCCATTTTTATCACTAAAAGTAACACTTCCATTTATTTTAATTTCTGAATTTTCTTTGATGAATTCGAGCAATTCGGTATCAGATAAATTAGAAACGTCAGGTGATTTTAATATTATGGAATTACCAATGATCCCGTCAAAATCCCATTTCTGATTTAATGCTTGAATGTCACTTATTTTTATTTCAGACTGTTTGATTATTAGGGTATCTTGGTCTACTGGGATGCTTGAAAAATCGTTCATACATGTAGTTTCCTTAAAGATTATATTTTAACATAAATAGCCTTAAATTATTGATATTTATGGTAATTAATGTATTTAGTGTTATTTGATTACTAAGGTAAGGTTGCATCACTACGTTCAGCAACTATTAGCGTTCTATGTAATTAAGTCTGTTTTCAATATGGAGGTAATGTGTGCCCCCCCCCTGTTTTAGGTATTTAGCTAATAATATATATAATAGCTAAATACCTAAATTCAGGGGGTCACTAACTCAAAACATAACCATTAGGCAAATCAGAATCTACTATATTATAGTTATCATCAACCATAAATTCTAATGTCCGTTTATTGTATTTACGATCCTTAATATTAACTGTCACTATATTAAATATCTTATAATCTTTGCATTGTTTTTTGTAATCGTTAATAGTAGTTACTTCTTCATCAAGAGCTAATGCCATATTTTTTGGTTTAGTTGATAAGAATTTGTTATCAACTATATAATCAATGAGCTTATTGGTTATGGGGTTTGAACAAAATTCATTAACTACTACATCAGTAACGGGGCAATTATGATATTCGTTTGTAAATAATAAAATTTCTTTATGTTTATTGCCGTATAAAGTTCTTACACGAGCTATACATTGGTCTAATTCAGCAGTGCATAATTGGTGATACAAGGCATTCATATTTTCATCGACATATCGAGTAACCGCTACTTCATAGAATTCACCCTTAATATTTGTTTCAATGAGTTCTGTATCTGAATATGTAGAATAGTCGTAAATACCTAATGCTTTTGCTTTGTTTTCTAACGAGTCGCTACCCAAGGAAGGTCGCCCAATAATAAACAATACATCAACGTTTTCAAAAGCATTAGAACCTCGGACATTATAGAAATAGCCAGTAACATCAGCCAACAACAATTCGGGCATAAATTCCTTACGTTGATCATCCAGCAACTTACCATATGTTATCAAACCTACCCGCTTACCTTCTTTATGTAACGCATTTATTTTGTCTTTAAAATACAAAGACATTTCAGTATGGTTATCAATTATATTAATCTTAGAGAATTTCTTATCTAAATATTGAGTCAATTTAATATTTTTTTGATAATTAACTTTCAAATCGAGCATATGATAATGTCTATCCAAAACTATATTATAGTAATCTCGGTGAGCAGTAGCGTCGAATATCATTAATTTCTCAGCATTGATAAAGTGCTCTCCAATTTTACTAATATCGGTAAATATTAATGAATTATCTTTGACTTCAAATTTAGAAAAATTGCCTTGTATTATTTCCTCATAAAACATCAAGTGCTTACGTTCATTTGAGTCTAATACAGTTAACTTATTAAAATTATCTGTGGCTTCCCTTGTCTGTTTATCAATCTTCTTTAATCGTTTGTATTCATCTATAATTGCTTCCTGATTTATATTCTCAGATTTAATTATTTTACATATGCCATCGCTTGCATCCTCAAATTTAATTATCTTATTGAATACTAAATTATCAAAACAACTCTCATCTATAAATACAATGCTATCGTCGAATTCATGTTTGTCTTGTAAAAAAGGCATGGCCGATGTTAAATGCTGGTGCACCCATATTTTACAAGTGCCCCTGCGATTAAATTGCTCTCGGTATGAACAAGCAGAAGCATCGAAGCAATTTTCGCATATTTTAGAACCTATATTTTTGAATAGATTGCTATCTTTAAGTGGGTTCATGCATTGCTTGGGTTGATTGCGCCCGCTAATATGTATGACTCGTTGCTTTAATCTCCATTTTTTCATTTTTAATCGCTCTTGTGGCATCCAGCCAAGTTCATTGCATGTCAAATTATCGATTTTTTCATGCAATTTAGTTAAAAATTCAATAGCCAAGTCATGATTTTTAACTACATAATGAATTGTATCGTTGAATTCAATATCTAATAACACATCTAAAATTGCATCGGTCTTACCAAGACCGCATTCGCCACGTAGAACATTAAATATATAGCCATCATAGGCAAGAAATTCATGGATAAATTTGGCCAATTGAGTTCGGGCTTTTTTAACTGGTATGCGGTCGATTTTCTTGTCTGACTTAACCTTTCTACCTTTTCTAATATCTTTGCCTTGAATTGGGTAGCTCGTTTCAGTTCTAATAGAATAAATAACGGGGGTATTGCCATTATTCCAAAAGAATTTAGCTTTACCGGCCCGCTTCTTGTCGTCGTGTGGGTCTTGTAAGGTAAGATTATCAAAAACTGCATCAGCATCCACAGCTTTTATTACCGTGCCATTATCGAAATATAATAGAAAATCCTTAGCAATAACGCCATCTATCATGGCTTGCTTTTCTGATTTTCTCAAATGTTGTAAATCGGGGTTAGCCTCAATTTTACGTTTTGCTTCAGTTTTTTTTGAATTTTTAAATGCTTGGATTGAGCTGGAAACATCATTACAGGTAATATCAGAAATCGCTAATATATCTTTAGAGCCTATATGCAATTGGTTCAATGCAGCATTCATTTCAAGCCCATCATTAAGAATCGGTTTAGCCTCAAATATCAAGCGTTCTGGTGAAAACACCATTACGTCAATACCAAGTCTATTCCTTAAATGGATTCCACCGTTACTACTAATTTTACAACATGAATAACCGGCTTCATGTAACCTGAATTGGATAATATTTTTTAATTTGGGTATATCTAAACCACATTCTGCTATAAACCATAGATGCCAATTATCCTTCTCATAATCTGCAATTCCACCAGATGAACTTACTTTTTGAAAATACGATACGTCTTTAAATTCTGGTATCGCTTTGTAAAGTTTATCAAGGGTTTCATCAAGCGGGTATTCTGAGTCATCAATATCCAAAAAAAAGAATTGTTTACCGTCAATTAACTTAAAGTTCTCAATGGTTCTACCTGTATGACCTGCTTTTATTTCAAATATATCTTCACCAGTAACACCAAGTGCCAATGCTTCATTGTGCGATAAGCTATCAATCAATTCAGATATTTCATTTAATGATTTTAAATTTATTTTTTGAGATAGCCCGCGCCACATATTGGCTATTGGGGCCTTTTGTATTTGACCATCAACCAATGATATTTCTTTGCACAAAGCACCATCAGCATTAGATATTACTGATATTGGAATGTTGTAATTAGTCATGCTAAGCCCCCTTCGATGTATGAGACTTGGTTTTCTTTGATATGCTGCATTAGTGCATGTGTTTTCCATGATCCACAGGCTGCTGAAACAAGCCCTATATCTGAGTTTGAGGTTGCATAAATAGTATTAGTAATAGGCATATTCTTCCTTGAATGTTTGTTATAAAGATCAAATTTCCGTATTTGATTAAATTCGAAATGTTTTATCAAGCCACTGCTAAACGCTTAATTTAGCAGTGGCTTATTGTTTTTAGTCGATTGTGCTTACACACTGTTTCATGAAATTTCGTAATTCTTCACTTTTCGTTGTTTTGCTATTAATGCAGAATATTTTAAATTTCTGTTCCAGATCCTTATCAACAATGAACATAACTTGCTTTTCATTATTTTTCATTTTCTTATTCCTTATTTAATGTAGATACCTATATTTATACATAGTAGATTTCAGCTCATTCATTTCAACGTAATTTAAATGTGTCAATTTTGGCCACGCCCTAATTACACACGCAATTATGTGTATAAGATAAATTGAATTAGTCATTATTTGACACTTTATATTTTAAGTCTATAATATAAATTATACACTATCTATATGGGAAACAGATCATGAGCACTTTTAACTATATTAGAGTTTCAACTCAGATTCAGAACACAGAGCGTCAATTATTTGATGTTGCTTGTGATATTGAATTCCTAGAAAAAATCTCAGGCAAAAATACAGAACGCGAACAATTGAACTTGATGCTGAAAATCATAAAAGTCGATGATGTTGTAAATGTTCACTCAATGGATAGATTGGCGCGTAATACTCAGGACTTATTGAAACTGGTTGATGATATTACAAAGAAGGGTGCAACTATTCATTTCCATAAAGAAAATATGAGTTTCAATAATGACTCTTCTAACCCAATGAACAAGCTAATGCTAACAATGCTTGGCGCGTTTGCTGAATTTGAACGAAATATAATGTTAGAAAGACAACGCGAAGGCATAGCAATAGCGAAATCAAAGGGAAAGTATAAAGGTCGAAAATCAACACTATCAGAAGAGCAATTGAAAGAGATGAAAATTGATTTTAATTCTGGAATGAAAAAAACTGAAATCGCTAAAAAATACAGCCTAACGAGAGCGAGAATTTATCAGTTATGCGCTTAATTTTATTAATTATTTGAATGGAGAATGAAATGAAAAACTGGAATCAAGACAAATACATCAAAGCGTGGAATTACGCGAGCAAAGCCCATAACGGCCAACTAGTCCCAGGCTCTGATATTGCATATATAAACCACATTGGTTTAGTTGCTATGGAAGCAATGGCGGCTATAGCTAATGGTGGTGTTGGTAATCCAGACCTATTAGTTCAATGTGCTTTATTACATGATTCTATTGAAGATACTGAAACCACTTATGATGATATAAAAAGTGAATTTGGTGTTGATGTGGCTGATGGTGTTATGGCATTATCTAAAAATTCAGAATTACCAAAACCCGAAAGGATGACTGATAGCCTTGCAAGGATTAGACTGCAACCCAAAGAAATTTGGATGGTCAAATTATCAGATAGAATTACAAATTTACAACCACCACCAAAACATTGGGAAAAATCAAAAATCTTAAATTATCGTGATGAAGCTATTTTAATTCTTGAAAAACTTGGGGAATCGAATGAGTTTTTAGCTGAACGATTAGAGTCTAAGATTTCAGATTATGAGAAGTGGATTTAGTAGGCGCACAAATATAAATACCTCTGATTAAAGTATTTTTTGAAATGAATACTTTAATCAGAATCCTTATTTAACAAATTATTGAAATTTTAATGCCATTTTAAATACCGGTATTTAACATAAGGACTCGCACGCTACCCCATCTGAATCACCATCCAACCTTCTTACATTACAGCTATTTAAATAATATTGCGCTTCTTCGCAGCTATTCATTTGTCCGCATGTTGTTTTAGAACCGCAACTTACTGTTGGTGCTGGTGCTGGTGCTGGTGCTGGCTGTATTACCTGACTTGAACAAAATGAATTAGTATTGTTTTCTATTTTATCCTCTACGTTGTCTTGAAGATTTGAGAATAGGTCTATGCCAGCAAAGTTTTCAAGCGCATTAACACTCAAAATTCGACCCTCATCCGTTTCATTATTTGAAAACATAACAGCAAAAGCGGAGGCGGGTGAGTCGATTTTTAAAATTGCTTTATAGAAATACTCTGGAACTCCAACTTGATTACCAATGGTTCGATTGGATGTTATTGTTCCAGTTACAATATATAAATTATTATGCTCAACAGCACAATCTCGAATTGCCTGTTCTGTATCAGCCCATGGCCCCCTGTTTAGGCTGGGGGACTGAGGTGCTATGTTACTAAGTAAAAAAGATTCCTCCATCGAAGATTCAGTAAAATCCATAGTCGCTCTTGGTGCTAAATGACCTCTATCATATCCAGAGTTTGAGTAATCAGATAAAGCTGAACGGTATTGGTCTGGTATTTCTTGATCTTCAGAAAATGAATCAACTCTTTCTCTAGTGATCGAGACTGACTCTTTTGTTATAAAGTAAGAAACCCAGTTTGATATTTTTTTATTGTAGTTATATCCTGCCGCATATCCTTGACGACAAAGAATTTGGTCAGAATTGTCTGGAAATCCAATTTCTAAATGTTGTTGGCAGTCAGTTATTGAGGTTTCAAAGGGGGAACTGGTGTAAGCAACAGTAATCAATTCTCCAGATAATGATGTCTGCGAATTATTTGAATCAGATTCATCGCTTGAAGATTTACACCCCGTCATTAGTAGTGAAAATGAAATAAAACTTATTATGTAAATTATTTTTTGTATTTTCATTGCAGGAACCTTAAAATTTATGATTAATCTATTATAGAGTTTTTTCTTCTCAGTTTCCTGCAATGCCGTGCAAAATATTACCCCCCACTTTTTTTATAATAATCAGACCTTGGGGTTACTCCCCATTCTTGGGTTTTTTCCAATATTTGATCTTCATCCCACTTTATGGATGATTTTAAGTCTGTTGGATCCTGTGGATTGGTAATAATAATGCGTTTTTCACCTGATTTATATACAACCACATAGAATGGTAAAACCAGTTTTTTTGATTGTTCAATATTTTCTTGCATTATTTGTGCAGCCTCATCACCAAACATCTCTCTTGATTTCTCAATTTTACTGTCATCGCTGATTAAACCTTTGGAATACACTTCAACTCTACTGATAACTCGTTTTAGTAATTCAGATAACCCTAGGCGTAAGTCAAATAACTCTTGACCATCGGTAACTTTCATTCGGTCTATAAGGTTACTTAATTGGACTATGTTTTTATCCGAATGTTCGAACTCATATTCCTTATTTTTTAACTCTGAGACTAATAAATCTATCTCATTTTTTATCTCGATTTTTTCTTTATCTAAGGCATTGCCTTTAGCTATTATAAATTGGGGGATTTCATTCCCCTCGTCTAATGATGTATTCAATACATCATTAATTCTATTCGTATTTTCAATATTATGGGCTAACTGACCTTTTACAATAGATATTTTACCTTCCAAGAGTTCAATTTCCTGTTCTAATTTATTAACCGCGCCAGTAATAACAGAGGCATCGATATCCTTTAAATGTGTTAAGAACGATATTTCGAAATGGTCATATCTCCACATTTTTTTGCACTCATCACACCCTGTATTACCATTTCTAACCCTACTGCACTGAAGATATTTTATTAAACTTTTCTTACCCTTGTTAATATAGTTCATAACTTCATTATTGCCGGCACAGCTATACTCACCCATATTGGTATTTAATGAGTATCCACATTTCGCTAACTTTGAGAATAAATTGCTTACAGAGTTGCCTTTTCTTCCCCCACCTCTATTTCGAACATTTCTTGATTTTCGTGATTCTTGGGCCCGATAAAATAATTCTTCATTAATGATTTGTGGGTAGTAACCTTGAATTATTTCAAATCCTTCGTCGGCATTATTTTTTCTTAATTTATACTCTCCAAGAACTGTTCGGTCTGAAAAAAAACGTTGAATAATTCCTGAATTCCATTTGTCAGCAATGCGTTTGGTTCGTTTTATTTCAGCCCAACCAAATGGTTCAATGCCAGAATTTTCAAGTTTTTGTATGATTAAACTTGTGCCTAGTCCTGACACTGACCATTCAAATATTTGTTTAACAACGGCTGCATGTTGTTCATTTACTATAAATTCAGTTCTATCTAATGATAAGGTTAGCCATTTTGGGGACCATTTCGTTAGTTTCTGTTTATGTATAATATTACGTTTTTGGCTCCATGCGGCCGTGACTCTTTTAGCTTTTGTTGCACTCTCTTCATGTGCTCTAGCCATCATTGTTATTGATACAAGCAAATCCATGTGATCAAGAGTTTCTTCATTATATTTTTTATTATCAATAAGTGTTACTATCACAATTCCTTTGTTTATTATGGAAAGGAATAGTTGAAGTGCTTGCGTAACCGGCAACCGTGATAAACGGTCAAAACTTTCAATAAGTAAATAGGAACCTTTCGTGACTCTCCCTTCATCAATTTCCTTTATGAATTCACCTAACCGGCCATCATCGATATTGTTACCATTAAACGCACGAACACCCAAATCTTTCATATCAAGAGAGGTGTCAAGGGTAAGCCCAATTCCTTCATTTGCTTTTATATATGCCTCTGATAACTCTACTTGCCTTTTTAGTGAATGGCCGCTCATTTGTTCAACCGTGGAAAATCGAATATAACTATATGCTGATATTGACATTGGTAATCCTAAAGTTATCTAAGTATGGGTTATTATACCCAACTATTAATATTGTGGGCTTGCCAGAAGCGGCAGTGAAAGAAAGTAAAGATCGAGTGCGCGGTGCGATTATTAATTCGCAATT
>ENA-OSET01003075-OSET01003075.1-sediment-metagenome-genome-assembly--contig:-NODE-3075-length-15550-cov-10.542946_pt1 | contig 15550 bp, 20 predicted proteins | sample MGYA00237882_ERZ534229 | MGnify/ENA primary metagenome ERZ534229 (study PRJEB26408, sample SAMN06266212) | sediment metagenome | isolation source: Hudson Canyon methane seep mesocosm | place... | reverse complement strand
GGGATCGGTCATGTTCGTTACCCAACTGCAGGCTGCTCAACATCAGCAGAAGCACAACCTTTTTATGTGAACTCACCCTTCGGTATTGCCTTAGCTCACAACGGCAACTTAACCAATACCAAAGTACTAAGAGATGAGTTGTTTAAAAGTGATCGTCGTCACTTGAATACTGATTCTGATTCAGAAGTATTGCTTAATGTACTCGCTCATGAATTACAGAAAACAAGCAAGTTAAAACCTCAAGCCGAAGATGTTTTTAAAGCAGTTGAAACGCTACATCGCCGTTGTAACGGTGCTTATGCAGTTGTTGCGATGATTGCAGGAGTAGGGGTACTTGCTTTCCGTGATCCTTATGGTATTCGCCCTGTTGTTATCGGTAAAAAAGAAACAGAAAATGGCAATGATTATATTATTTCATCTGAAAGCGTTGCTGTAGATTCCTTGGATTACACGCTGATGCGTGATATTGCCCCTGGCGAATGTGTCTTTATTGACACCTCTGGTAATATCCATTCTCAGCAATGTGCTGAAAACCCCGTTTTATCACCCTGCATGTTTGAGTATGTTTATTTTGCTCGACCCGACTCTATTATTGATGGTATCTCGGTTCATAAAAGCAGAATGAGAATGGGCGCAAAATTAGCTCAAAAGATTAAGCGTGACTTCCCTGAACATGATATTGATGTGGTTATGCCTATCCCTGATACAAGTAGAAGTGCTGCTGTACAGTTAGCTGAAGAGCTAGGTGTTGTTTATAGAGAAGGCTTTATTAAGAATCGCTATATTGGCCGTACATTTATTATGCCTGGACAAACACAACGCAAGAAATCTGTTCGTCAGAAACTTAACCCGATAGGCTTAGAATTTGAAGGTAAGAATGTTTTATTAGTTGATGACAGTATCGTTCGAGGAACGACATCACAACAAATCGTTCAAATGGCTCGAGATGCTGGTGCTCGAAAAGTATATTTTGCCTCTGCAGCGCCTCCTGTTCGTTATCCCAATGTTTATGGTATCGATATGCCATCAGCTGATGAGTTTGTGGCTCATGACCGTGATGTGGAGCAAATTAGACAAGAATTAGGTGCAGATTGGCTGATTTATCAAGATTTAGAAGACTTAGAGCTTGCGGTAAATAAGCATAAAGATGTTGAGGGCTTTGATACATCTTGCTTTGATGCCAACTATATTACGGGTGATATTGATCAATCTTACCTTGATTACATTGATTCTTTACGTAACGATTCAAGCAAGACTGAATCTGAAAAGAATAGTGCAGTCATAGAGTTACATAATAACTAGAGACTTTTAAATTAACCTTTCATTCGATAATTAATCGTTACTAGACTTATCGAACTACGCTAAGCCGTAATTACGCTAGAATGTTTATTTCTATGGGTTTTGCGCGGAAAGCAATTTTATTATATAATTCCGGCGATTATGCATCAAAAATTACCAATAGAAATTGACCCTTTCAGACTAGCCAAAAATGGTTTGACGCTGGAAGGTGAGCTGTCGTTAAATAAAATGGCTCGATTATCAGAAGCACTTCATGATGATAGTGGGTCTGTTCATGTCAAAATGAACTTTGATATAGATAAGGTTTTGGGAACACCATTTATGAATGGTGAATTTAAAGCGTCACTTTCATTGATATGTGAACGTTGCTCAGAACCAATGCAATATGATGTGGATATTAGATGTTCACTTGCATTGCTTAGCAATGAAAGAAAGATTGAAAGTTTAGCTGATCAATATGAACCGTGGGTCATTGATAATGACAACCCTGTTTTATTGAGTTCAATTGTTGAAGATGAATTGATTTTAGCTATCCCGTTAATACCGAAGCATGACCATAGCTGTTTACCAGCAGAAGCATGGTTTGCTGGAGATGAAATAGAAGAAGACGTTGAGGAAAAAGTCTCACCGTTTGCAGTGCTTTCAGCACTTAAATCAAAAGATTAGATTAGAAATTATTTATTTAGGTTAGGAGTTTTACTAAAATGGCAGTTCAAAAAAGCAAAAAAAGTACATCACGTCGCGGTATGCGTCGTTCACACGATGCGTTAACAGCTGAAACATTATCTGTTGATTCAACATCAGGTGAATTACACCTTCGTCACAATGTTACTGCAGACGGTTATTACCGTGGACGTAAAGTTATTGCTGATAAAAGCGAATAAGGCTTAATCGATTGAGTTTAACAATCTCTATTGATGCAATGGGCGGGGATCACGGACCTAAGGTTGTGATCCCCGCTACTATTTCAGCCCTTAAGACACATCCAAATGTAACTTTTATTTTAGTCGGTGATAAAGACATTATCACTGCTCTATTAATGGAACACGGTGAAGAAAATAATGAGCAACTAGTTGTTCATCATGCTTCTCAAACTGTGGCTATGGATGAATCTCCTGCAGTTGCTTTACGCGGCAAGAAAGACTCATCAATGCGTGTTTGTATCAATCTTGTCAAAGAAGGCACAGCAGCAGCATGTGTGAGTGCTGGTAATACGGGAGCACTAATGGCGACAGCGCGTTTTGTGCTGAAGACATTACCAGGGATTGAACGCCCAGCAATCGTGTCTGCACTGCCTACAATTAAAGGACATACTTATGTTCTTGATTTAGGTGCAAATATTGATTCTAGCGCTGAACACCTTGTTCAGTTTGCTGTGATGGGGTCGGTTTTGGCTGAATTAGTCGACGGTAAAAAGAATCCTACTGTTGGTTTGCTTAATATTGGTGAAGAAGAGATAAAAGGAAATGAGCGAGTAAAAGAAGCTGCTCGTTTGCTTAAAGAAACCGACTTAAACTATCACGGCTTTGTTGAAGGTGATGGTTTATACGCAGGTGAGGTTGATGTTGTTGTTTGCGATGGTTTTGTGGGCAATGTTGCATTGAAGGCAAGTGAAGGTGTCATACATATGATTCGTCATTTCCTTCGCCAGTCTTTTGGGCGCAATATCTTTACAAAAATTGCAGGCTTAATTGCATCACCTGTACTAAAGCATTTTCGTGATGAGTTAGATCCACGAGCGTACAACGGTGCTAACTTTATTGGTTTGCAAGGCATAGTCATTAAAAGCCACGGTGGAACGGATGCTATTGGCTTTGCTAATGCGATTAAAATAGCTATTATTGAAGCAGAGCATGATGTGCCAACAAATATTAGTAAGCACCTAGAAGACTTATTAGAAGGGCAGATTGCATGATCTATTCAAGAATTGCTGGAACAGGAAGCTTTTTACCTGAGAAGGTCCTGTCGAATCAAGATCTTGAAAAAATGGTTGAAACAAGTTCTGAATGGATTGAATCTCGAACAGGGATTAAAAAACGTCATATTGTTGCAGATGATCACACAACAACCGATCTTGCCTTTTTTGCGGCTGAAAAAGCAATTGAAGCGGCTGGAATCAAAAATGATGATATTGATTTAATTATCGTTGCCACAACAACACCCCCTCAAATTTTTCCTAGTACAGCCTCTCTGGTTCAAGAAAGGTTAAATATAAGTGGCTGTCCTGCTTTTGATATTCAGGCAGTCTGTACCGGTTTTGTTTACGCTCTAACCATTGCTGATAAATTTATCAAATCAGGTAGTGCAAAAAACGCACTGGTTATTGGTGCTGAATCTTTATCACGCATTGTCGACTGGACTGATAGAAATACATGTGTACTCTTTGGCGATGGAGCCGGTGCCGTTGTACTCCAAGCTTCAGAAGAAACAGGCATTTTATCGACACATATTCACTGTGATGGTAGTTACAACAAACTCCTAAATGTACCTACTGGTCCTGGTGCTATTGAAAGTGACGAGTCTGCCTTCATCGAAATGCAAGGTAATGATGTGTTTAAAGTGGCGGTAAAAACATTAAGCAGCATTGTTGATGAAACACTAGCTGCAAATAATCTTGAAAAGCACGATATTGATTGGTTAATTCCACATCAAGCAAATATTCGCATTATTTCTGCTACTGCAAAAAAATTAAGCATGTCAATGGATCATGTTGTTGTTACGGTCGATGAGCATGGTAATACCTCTGCGGCTTCTATTCCCTTAGCATTGGACGTTGCTGTACGTGATGGTCGAATCCAACGTGGTGAAACCTTGCTACTTGAAGCATTTGGTGGTGGGTTTACGTGGGGCTCTGCTTTACTTAAATATTAGAAAGACTACTCGATCCAAATTGTGCATATCATTGAGACAACCGTCTCGCTATCTTTGAGGTTTATTAAATGAGTTTAGCCTTTGTATTTCCCGGTCAGGGATCTCAATCTTTAGCAATGCTGTCAGAATTGGCAGTTCAATTTCCAGAAGTTCAAGATACATTCTCACAAGCATCTGATGCTTTAGGATATGACTTATGGGACCTTGTAAGTAATGGTCCTGTAGAAGAACTTAATCAAACGGATAAAACTCAACCAGCAATGCTGGCAGCTGGTATTGCCGTTTGGCGCTGCTGGCAAAAGACGAGCAATATCACGCCTGATTTCTTTGCAGGACATAGTTTAGGTGAGTATACAGCTCTTGTAGCTGCAGGTTCTTTAGACTTTTCTGATGCCATCAAACTCGTTGCACAACGAGGGCAATTCATGCAACAAGCTGTTCCTGCGGGTGAGGGCGCAATGGCTGCGATACTTGGTTTAGACGATGATGCAGTTCGCACATTATGTGATGAAGCTGCCGTATTAGGTGTGGTGGAGGCGGTTAACTTTAACTCTCCTGGTCAAGTTGTTATCGCGGGTTCAGTTAATGCCGTTAATAAAGCAATTGATTTAGCAAAAGAGCAGGGAGCTAAAAGAGCCTTGCTACTACCTGTCAGCGTGCCGTCTCACTGTGCATTAATGAAACCAGCAGCAGAAAATCTAGCGGCAGCATTAACAAGCATTACTCTTGCATCACCACAAACCCCCGTTATTCATAATGTGAGTGTGACAAGTAGCTCTGATGTTGATGAAATAAAAAGTTTACTAGCGCAACAGTTACATAGTCCTGTTCGTTGGGTAGAGACGGTACAATTCCTTGCTGAGCAAGGCGTAGAAAAAATTGTAGAATGTGGCCCTGGTAAAGTATTAGCAGGCTTAACTAAGCGTATCGATAAATCAGTTGTTGCTTACCCAGTTTTAGATACAGCAACATTAGAAAAAGCAGTACAAGCATTAGGAGAAACGTCATGAGTTTAGAAGGCAAGGTTGCATTAGTTACAGGTGCTACTCGCGGTATTGGTCGTGCAATAGCATTAAGTTTAGGTCAACAAGGTGCAACAGTTGTTGGCACTGCAACATCTGAAGGTGGTGCTGAAACTATTTCTGCTTTTTTACAAGAAGCGGGTGTAGCTGGTACAGGTATGGTACTTAATGTTACCGATGCAGATTCTATTGAGACCGTTGTGTCAGCAACCGAATCACAATTTGGCGCACCTACAATTCTAGTTAATAATGCCGGCATAACACGCGACAATTTGTTAATGCGTATGAAAGATGATGAATGGAATGACATTATCAATACAAACTTAACGCCTATATTTACTATTACTAAACGTTGCCTACGTGCAATGACAAAAGCACGCTGGGGTCGAGTTATTACTATCACTTCAGTTGTCGGAGTGATGGGTAATGCGGGTCAAACTAACTACGCTGCAGCAAAAGCGGGCGTTATTGGCTTTAGTAAATCATTGGCGCGTGAAGTAGGTGCTCGTGGAATTACGGTAAATACAGTTGCACCAGGGTTTATTGATACCGATATGACAAGCTCTTTATCTGATGACCATAAATCTGCATTATTGACCAATGTCCCTGTTAAACGCTTAGGTGAACCAGAAGAAATTGCCGCATCTGTCAGCTTTTTAGCCGGGGATTCAGCCGCATACATTACCGGTGAAACCCTAAATGTTAATGGTGGAATGTATATGAATTAAAGGCTAACCTTATGATAAGTTAGCTATTGTTTGTTTGGAGCAGGTCTCAGTTATCCATTTTGGCTTGTCTCTATAGTGTCCGCACTATAAAATGCGTGCACGTTTTGTGAATTTAACCACTGAAGGAAGTAGATGTTATGAGTGATATTGAAGCTCGAGTAAAAGATATTGTAGTTGAACAATTAGGCGTTAACGCTGATGAAGTAACATCTGAAGCATCATTTATTGATGACTTAGGCGCTGACTCTTTAGATACAGTTGAGCTTGTAATGGCTCTTGAAGAAGAGTTTGAATGTGAAATCCCAGATGAAAATGCTGAGAAAATCACAACAGTTAAAGAAGCCGTTAATTATATTAATTCAGTACAGTCTTAATATCACTGCTTGCTAACTATAGCCGCCTAGTTGTGTTCGCACACTAGGCGGCTATATTGTTTAAAGCACTAGCAAACCGGAATGGGGGATTTGAAATGTCTAAACGACGTGTGGTTATAACTGGCCTTGGAGCCGTAACACCTGTTGGTTTAAATGTTAAAGATACGTGGGAAAATATTCTTGCAGGTAAAAGTGGTGTTGCACCATTAACAACCTTTGAGGATATAGATGACTTTTCTACGCGCTTTGGCGCCAGCATCAAAGACTTTGATATTACGACTATCATTCCGAAAAAAGATGCTAAAAAAATGGATACGTTTATTCATTATGGTATTGCGGCGGGTAAAGAGGCCATTGAAGATTCAGGGCTTGAAATTACCGAAGAAAATGCTGAACGTATCGGTGTCGCTATCGGCGCCGGTATTGGAGGCTTACCGGGTATTGAAGCAGGGTATTCATCCTACTTAAAAGGTGGTCCACGAAAAATATCCCCCTTTTTCGTTCCAAGTAATATTATCAATATGATTGCAGGTAACTTATCTATTATGTTTGGCATGAAAGGGCCAAATATAGCGATTGCTACTGCCTGTTCTAGTGGTACACATAATATTTCTTCTGCAGCACGTATGATTCAATACGGTGATGCCGATGTTATGGTTGCCGGTGGTGCTGAAATGTCTACATGTAAAACAGGATTAGGTGGTTTTGCTGCAGCACGGGCATTATCAACTAGAAATGATGATCCTGTTGCCGCAAGTCGCCCATGGGATAAAGACCGTGATGGTTTTGTACTGGGTGATGGTGCTGGAATCATTGTATTAGAAGAATATGAACATGCCGTTAAGCGTGGTGCAACAATATACGCTGAGCTTGCAGGATCTGGAATGAGTAGTGATGCCTACCACATGACATCACCATCACCAGGGGGTGAAGGTGCGGCGCGTTGCATGAAAAGTGCAATGGCTGATGCAGGTTTGGCACCAGAACAAATTGATTATATTAATGCTCATGGCACATCAACTCCTGCTGGTGATGCAGGTGAAACTCAAGCTATCAAAGCAGCATTTGGAACAGCGGCTCAATCAGTAGCTGTAAGTTCAACAAAGTCTATGATTGGACATTTACTCGGCGCAGCAGGTGGTGTTGAAGCTATATTTAGCATCCTGGCTATTCGTGATCAAATTGCTCCACCGACCATTAATTTAGACACACCTGATCCTGAGTGTGATTTGGATTATGTTCCCCATACCGCGCGTAAAATGAAGATTGATATTGCTATGTCAAACTCATTTGGTTTTGGCGGTACAAATGGTACTGTTATTTTTAAAAAACTAAGCTAAGTAACTACGGTAGTTAGATGATTCTAATTAACGGTCTTGCCGAAAATAGAATCGATGTAGTAGATCGTGGATTGCAGTATGGTGATGGTCTATTTGAAACTATTCCTTATCGCGCTGGTCGTGCTGAGTTTTTAGATGCTCATTTTCAGCGCTTAAAATTGGGCTGTGAACGACTTCAGATCCCTTTTACGCAATTTGATTTATTGCAAGCTGAATTAACAACTGCGTGCCAACAACTCAATGATGATGCCGTTATAAAAGTAATCATCACACGAGGGAGTGGTGGCAGAGGTTATTTTTCAGACAAGCAGACTAAGCCTACTCGCATTATCTCTACTCACTCTTACCCGACGTATCCCAGTTCAAATAGTCAGCAAGGCATCTCCGTAAGGCTATGCCGACATAAACTGTCTGAAAACCCTACTTTGGCAGGCATAAAGCACCTTAATCGACTTGATCAAGTGTTAGCCCGAAATGAGTGGAATGATGATGTCTCGGAAGGTCTGATGAGTGACCAAAATGAGAGAATTATCGAAGGAACAATGAGCAATGTATTTGTTGTGAAATCCGGAATGTTAATCACGCCCTTATTAAGAACCTCGGGAGTATCTGGCATCATTCGACAACAAATAATTCGACTTGCTACTAAGCAGAATATAACGGTAAAAGAAGTTGATTTAACGCGACAAGATCTACAAGAGGCTGATGAGGTCTTTGTCTGTAATAGTGTGATTGGTATTTGGCCTGTTATTCGTATTACCGATCTAAAGCACTCTTACCCTGTTGGCCCTGTGACTAAGCAATGTCAGAACATGTTATTACGAGCTGATAAATAATGCGTTTATTAACAAAAATAATGATCACCTTATTTATACTGATTAGTGTGATTTTTTCAACTGGCTGGTTTGAATACCAACGTTTTTTAACAACGCCTATGGCTATTAGTGAAAATGGGCATATCTATACAGTAGAGTCAGGAAGTAATTTACGTAAAATAAGCCAAGACATTACGAAGCAAGGTTTAAGTGGCTTCCCTGCCGCTTACTTAACGCTTTACGGTCGATTAGAAGGCAAGGCACACTTAATTAAAGCCGGTGAATATTTAATTCCCCAAGATACACGATTGCCACAGCTCCTTGACCAACTCATTGCTGGTCAGGTTATTCAGTATTCATTTACGATTATTGAAGGCATGACAGCCCAACAGTTGATTGATTTAGTTGCTGTAGATGAACGAATAAAACACACTTTAAAAGGTGCACAATTAAGTCAGGTGATGGCTGATATAATCCTTAGTAATCAATATGGTGAAGGTGAGTTCTTACCTGAAACCTACAACTTTACCAAAGGTACTCGTGATATTGATTTATTACGTCGAGCACATAAGTCTATGGCTGTAACATTAGAGAAAGCATGGAATAATAAAGCTGATAATTTACCGTATAAAACGCCCTATGAAGCATTAATAATGGCTTCAATTATAGAAAAAGAAACAGGGATTGCAGAGGAGCGAGCTCAAATATCAGGGGTGTTTGTTCGCAGGCTACAAAAAGGAATGAGGTTGCAAACTGATCCAACCGTTATTTATGGGATGGGGGATAAATATAACGGTAATATTCGTCGCAAAGACTTACGTACTGATACACCCTATAATACCTACACTCGACATGGTTTGCCGCCTACACCGATCGCATTACCAAGCAAAGCTTCTATTGAAGCTGCTTTGCATCCACAAGCAGGGAAAAGTCTGTATTTTGTGGCAACAGGGAAAGAAGGACGGCATGTGTTTTCAAACTCACTAACGGCTCATAATAAAGCAGTTAGAAAATATCAGCTGAAAAAATAATGACTGCAAAATTTATTAGTATTGAAGGTATTGAAGGGGCAGGAAAGTCAACTCAATTAGCATTTATCCAACAGTTCCTAACTGACCATGGCAAACAGCTGACCGTAACACGAGAACCTGGCGGTACAGAACTTGGAGAGCAGGTACGCTCCTTACTTCTAGCACCTACCGATACTCCTATGGCCGTTAATACTGAATTATTATTAATGTTTGCAGCCAGAGCTGAACATGTTGCACAGGTTATTAGGCCGGCACTCGAACGTGGTGATTGGGTATTGTCTGATCGTTTTACAGATGCAACTTTTGCTTATCAGGGTGGTGGGCGAGGCATAAACCAACAACGCATACGTGAATTGGAACAGTGGACATTAAGTGGTTTACAACCTGATGTAACCTTCTTATTTGATTTGCCTGTTGAGCTCGGGCAGCAGCGTGTTCTAAATAGAAATCAAGGGGTTGATCGATTTGAGCAGGAAAAAGTCGATTTTTTTGAAAAGGTTAAACAATGTTATTTACAACGGGCAAAAAACGATCCCAAACGCATTAAGGTTATCGACGCAAGTTGCTCTATCACTGAGATTCAAACTCAATTACGTACAATTTTACAGACCCTTGTTTAATGATTTATCCATGGCAAGAAACACAGTGGCAATCGTTTAAGCAACAAAGAGAGCAACAACGTCTTGCGCATGCAGTTTTATTAACAGGTGTTGTAGGGCTTGGGAAAGTTAACTTCGCAAATCAAATGGTTGCGAGTGTTTTATGTACTAACCATGACCAAGTAGAAGCATGTGGATTTTGTCACAGTTGTCAGCTATTTTCAGCAGGTAATCATCCTGACCATAGTTTTATCACTCCCGAAAGTGTGGGTAAGCAGATAAAGATTGACCAAATCCGTCAACTAAAAGGTAAACAAGAACTGACTCCAACCGTTGCTAAATGGAAAACAGTCATTATAAATCCCGCTGACAGTTTGAATATTAACGCCAATAATAGTTTATTAAAACTGTTAGAAGAGCCACAAGAGAATACATTATTAATTCTTATTTCATCAAAGCCAGAAAGCTTGCCTATTACTATTTTAAGTCGATGCCAACGAATTTCTTTTTCTCCGCCTGAAATAGAGAGTGGACTGGACTGGATTAAACAGCAAGGTATTGCTGATAATCTCAAAAATGAGAAAGTATTATCCGTAGCTAAAGGCGCACCATTACGCGCATTAGAATTGATTGAAGAAAATGTAATGGATGCTCTTCTACAGTTTGAAGGTGACTTTGAGACAATATTAGAAAGCAAGGCTAACCCTGTTGAGCTTGCAAAAAAATGGCAACAATATGATCTAACAATGGGCTTTAATCACTTACAAAACAGAGTGAAGCAAAGCTTAATCGATTTGCAAGGGCAAGATAATGAATATTTGACCAAGCGCTACTGGTATATTTATGATTGCATCACCAACGCAATAAAGTTAACATCTTCTTCAAATAACATTAACAAGATATTGTTAATAGAGCAGTTTATAGTTTCAGCAATGGATAAAGACTGGAAATTAAACACTGTGATTAACAACTAAAGGCTAGATAGATGGCAATGAGTCCTAAAAAAGGTTTTTTACAACTTAAAATTACTGATGAAAATGTGCTTTATCATTCATATATGCCATTTTTGAAAAATGGCGGAATTTTTATCCCCACAAATAAAGCATATAGCCTTGGTGAAGAAGTCTTTATTGTATTAACTTTAATGAATGAGTCTGAGAAAATTCCTGTTGCAGGGAAAATATCATGGATCACTCCCAAAAAAGCACAAGGAAATCAGGCCGCAGGCATCGGCGTGCATTTCTCCGAAGATGCCGTTACATCTGATGAAAAACCATTGAAAAATAAAATTGAAACTTATTTAGCTAGCAGACTCAGTTCTGATAAAGCTAACCATACGATGTAAGCTTAACTCCAAAGAAAATATTATGTTTATAGATTCACACTGTCACTTAAATTTATTGGCGGAAGAAGAGGGGGGACTTGATGCGGTTCTTGCTCAAGCAAAAGAAAATGAAATTGATCATATACTGAGCATTGCTATTGATAAAGCAAGTTGCTTTGACGTCATCCACATTGCTGAAAAATACCCTAACATCACTGCTAGTGTTGGGATCCATCCCAATGTCGACAAAGAAGAAAACTTTACAGTCAACGAACTAATCACTTTGGCCCAACATGAGAAAGTGATTGCAATTGGTGAAACAGGTTTAGATTATTTTCGAAGCGAAGGTGATTTAGAATGGCAGCGTGACCGTTTTCGTACACATATTGAAGCTGCAAAGCACCTTAAAAAACCGTTAATTATCCATACTCGTGAAGCACGTGATGATACGATGGATATTCTAGAACAAGAGGGTGCAGAACAAGCGGGAGGAATTATCCACTGCTTTACTGAAAACTGGGAAACGGCTGAAAGAGCACTTGATATTGGTTTTTATATTTCATTATCCGGCATTGTAACGTTTAAAAATGCAACTGAATTACAAGAAGTCGCTAAGAAATTACCACTAGATAGAATTTTAATTGAAACGGATGCACCTTACCTTGCCCCCGTACCACACCGCGGTAAAACGAATAAGCCTGCTTTCGTAAAGCACGTTGCAGAGTTCCTTGCCGAGTTACGTGGTGATACAGTGGAAAATATTGCCCAAGTAAGTAGTGATAATTTTCATCGCTTATTTCCTTCAACATTGTAGATAAATATGATTTCAAGACGATTATTACAAGCCATTATCATCTTCTTATCGCTACTTAACATTACAAGTTGTACAGATAAGCAAGTAAAGCTGACGCCATTAAGTAGTGATGCAGTCATACTTAGCTTTGGTGATAGTTTAACCTTCGGTACAGGCGTAAATAGTAAAACTCAAAGTTACCCGGCAATACTCTCGGAGTTAACAGGACTGAAAGTAATTAATAAAGGTATTCCTGGTGAAGTATCTCAACTAGGGGTAGAACGCTTAGCAGATGTACTACAAGAAACAAGCCCCGATCTTGTTATTTTATGTCATGGCGGGAATGATCTTATTCGAAAGCTGGGGGAAGAACAGCTCCGACATAATCTCGATAAAATGATAACTATGATTCAAAACACGGGTGCAGAAGTTGTATTGATAGCCGTACCTAATTTCAGCATAATGCTCAATATACCTAAGTTGTACCCAGAGTTAGCTACCTCATATAACATACCCATCGAGCTAAATATATTGCCTAAAGTAGAGCGAAACCCTAAATTGAAATCAGACCAGATTCATCCAAATATCCAAGGTTATAAGTTAATGGCTGAAAGTATTCAAACACTGTTACAAGAATCAGGAGCTATTTAACGCTCAATCATTTCTATAACTAAAATATCACAGGCGCCACAACCAGTACATGCCCCAGTTGCATCAGAAATATCATCTAAACTATTCGCGCCATCATCAATAAGCTGCTGGACTTTGGCTCGTGTTGTGCCTGTACAGTCACAAATAACATCTTCATGGCTATCACTATTTTGTGTGGAATTTGTCATAAATAAAAATAAATAGAGCTTTAAAAAGTAGTAATTTACTATTTTATACTTAAATTACTGTTAATACAGAAAGGAAAATCTCAATTGGATATATCAACAATAAGAAACAGCTTATTTCTTTCAATTCTTACCCTTGCTCTTTCTACTAGTCAGGTATTTTCTGAACCTGATACTAAAATAACAGAATCGCTCGAACTGCAGCTTATTATGCAAGAGATGGATAAAAATATGCAGATCATCACCCATGCAATATCACGCGAAGATTGGGAACAAGTAGAAAAAACAGCCCCATTAATTGCAAACCACCCTAAACCATCTATGAGTGAAATGAAAAAGGTAATCGCCTATATGGGAAAAAATATGCCCAAGTTTAAAGCTTATGATATTGCGACTCATAAAGCAGCGACACAATTAGAAATTGCGGCAGAAAGTAAAGAGGGCGGCGATGTAATCAGTACTTTCTCTGTACTTCAAAATAGTTGTTTAGCTTGTCATCAACAGTTCCGTAAACCGTTTCAGCAACACTTCTACTCAACATTAAACTAACACGACAATGACGTCATCAAAAGTAAGTATTGGATTAGTAAACCCCAAAAACCCTGAGAATGTCGGATCAGTTATGCGTGCCGCTGGAAACTACCAAGTTGACAGCATTTTTTATACAGGAACACGCTACCCTCGGGCTCTGAGTTATCAGCCTCGTTCCGTAGATATGAGTCGTAAAGTAAGTGAAAATGTATCCGTAACAGGTGTTAACAACCTCATGAATGCTGTAGCAGAAGGGATGACCATTGTCTGTATTGAATTTGCGATTAACGCGCACTCTCTACCTGAATTTGAACACCCAGAAAATGCCTTTTATATTTTTGGACCTGAAGATGGATCTATTAGCCAAGAAGTAATCAATAAAGCAGATACCGTTGTTTATATTCCAACTATAGGCTGTATGAACCTTGCCGCAACAGTCAATGTTGTACTTTACGACCGGTTAGCGAAGAACGCCCATAACAGTGGCAGCAATACACTTATTCGACAAAGTCGTGATACGAATAATAGGCTAAAAATCGAGCCTGTAGTTTAATTGTTATAACGGGGGCTTACCCTTTACTATAATGAAAAGCACAGCATCTATCTCTAAAAAGTAACCGATACTAAAAATTACAGCTGTTATTCAAAAGTGGAGTGCCAGTACTTACTTTCTCATTAATCCTCTATATTTCATGGTTTACTTTACTTGATTTAACATAATATATATTATGCGCACCTAAATAATAAGATGAAACCACCGCTCAGGGCGCTTCGGCGGAACATCACATAATGTGAGGTTCACGACAGATATTTTGGCATTGATTGAGTTTTTAAGTTTTGGGTAACTTTACTCAGTTAAGAGCGTCAGATTTTAAATTCTGAAGATGACACTTATTTTGGTATGAGATTAAAGATTTTTTCAGTGACCAATGACAACTGTTGCCATCCATCTGGTAGTTGGCTGATCCAGCTTAAATTTATTTTTCCTCGCTCATTATTAATCTCTAATTTGATGAAATCACCATCACAGATAAACTGTTTTTGAGGAAGTACATTTATCGTTGTTTTAGATAAGAGCTCAATTATCTCCTCAACAATGCTTTCACTGATAACCTTTTTATTAAGCACTTTCTGACCATCGTTATCAATGCCTGAAAGTTTAATATACAAATCACCATTTACATATTCGATAATTTCATACGTTTGTTTTGCATTTTGGACCATGCCATATGTTTGGTTCAACCGTGAGTTTTAATAACCTCTTTGCCATAACACCATTTACTACGTCCAAGATTCAGACAATGCTTCAGCTTGTTTCAAACATAAACTAACAGCTTCATCGGCTTTGTCAGGTGGATATTTCCATCTTCGTAATGCACGCCTTACTAAGTTACGTAATTTAGCTCGAACTCTGTCTCTGACTTGCCAATCTACTGTTGTAGACTTTCTTAACTGCTGCGTTACATATTTAGCCAGATCACGTAGGTTGTCATCACCTAACTTTTTTACCGCTGACTCCCCTTCCATCCACTCCCGAAGCTCTATTGCTTTTTGTGCCTTATTTAAGCGATTGTAGTCCTTGTACTGTTTTACAGGGACGTCAACGACGGAAGATGTCCGGCTGTACGCAAATATTGATGCAACACCTAACCCAGGAAGGTCGTGTTTTTGAATTGATTCCGATGGTTTCGCATCACTGAATAATCTTATGTATGGTTCACGTTCTACTTTTTAAGCACTGCTGATCGTTGCGCGATGGCTCTCTTGATAGCATCAGCCAAGACATTGCGCCCTTTCTTTCTCATCCAGTCATTGTTGCTCATGGTTTTAGGTTCCGTCTTTATATGCAGCGTATCCCATTAAGTAGAATGACGGTTTTAAGTCGATAACAACCTTTGAACAATCCGTCTCTAACGTGCCAAAAGCAGTCGTTTATTTAAAGGTGGCTTTAAGTTATAGCCAACTGTTCTAATCAGAGCTATAAAAT
>ENA-OSET01003074-OSET01003074.1-sediment-metagenome-genome-assembly--contig:-NODE-3074-length-15554-cov-3.084254_pt1 | contig 15554 bp, 13 predicted proteins | sample MGYA00237882_ERZ534229 | MGnify/ENA primary metagenome ERZ534229 (study PRJEB26408, sample SAMN06266212) | sediment metagenome | isolation source: Hudson Canyon methane seep mesocosm | place... | reverse complement strand
GTTGCTGGGGGTTATGGTGTTGGCTATCCTCGTTACGCGCCAAACGGCACGCCCGTTGTTGTCGCGGGTCAGATAGCTTCTTTGGCAGGGCGTGTTTCTATGGATATGCTCGCAATTGATGTAACCGGTTTGGATCATATTAATATTGGTGACAGTGTTGAACTTTGGGGAAAATATGTGTCGGTAGATCAGGTGGCTGCTTTGTCGGGTACGATTTCTTATGATCTACTAACCGGTGTTACGGCACGGGTGCCAAAGATTTATAAGTAGTACTTAAACTAAAGTCCAGCTTTCAATTTCTAGATACCGTACGCCATTCTTCATAGAAATTGAATGGTATAAAGTCACTTGATCGTAGTCTAAATGGAAGTCCGGTTGAACGGTTGGGTGGCTGGGGCTTTGAATTTTCTTACTCAGTGTCAGGTGGGGGCGGTAAGCTTTTTTATCCTTCTTTGCGCCAAAATTCCTACCGACATTCTGTAATTTATGCGCGAGCTTAGTTAAATTTTCTGACCAAGTGTTTGGTCCAATCCATAAAATTTCTGGTTTTGCCCAATAGCCCGTCTCGGTCAGTTTTAAGCTGCCAGCTTTAAATTCCCCAGATTTAATTAAATCGTCTGTTCTGGTGCACAAAACTTCGATATCGCTATCACGAATGTTGCCGGTAAATGCAAGTGTAATATGAAAGTTGGCTGAGGGAACGGTATTGCTTGAGGGGGGCATGTTGTGAGTGCGCCATTGATCAATGTTTAGTTTTAGTTGTTCTTGTAGTGGAAGAGCAAAAAAAACACGCATAATTACATTTTCCTTATAGTGGAGTGCGGTGTTAATACCCTAAGTTTAGATGCTTGTTTTTTAGTTGTAAATTCTGGGCAAAAAAAACCCACATCAATATGTGGGTTTTGGTTTAGCTGGCTTAGTGTTTAAAAATCTTCCCATTCATCATTTTTTGAAAAGGATGCTGCACTATCATTTCCTTTACTTTTGACGGACGGTGCGGGAGCAGGTGCTGCTTGATACTTGATAACAGGTTCAGGGGCGCTGGCGAAAGAGGGGGCACCACCTCCATGGCCCATATTAAAGAAGCCGATCATATTGTTCATATTTCTGGCTTCTTCTGACATGGCACGGCTGGCAGCAGAGGATTCTTCAACTAATGCAGCGTTTTGCTGGGTCATTTCATCCATTTGTGTAATCGCTTGGTTTATTTGATTAATGCCGCTGTTTTGTTCTGTGGCGGCAGTATTTACGTCATTAATCATGACGGCAACATTATCAACTGCTTGTACGATCTCCGTTAGCATTTGACCTGACTGATTAACGAGTGCCGAGCCAGACTCTACCTTGTTAACACTGTCGCGAATTAAGTCTTTTATTTCTTTCGCTGCCGCAGCAGAACGTTGGGATAGGGTACGTACTTCACCCGCAACAACGGCAAAGCCTCGCCCTTGTTCACCTGCTCTGGCGGCTTCAACGGCTGCGTTGAGTGCGAGTAAGTTGGTTTGGAAGGCAATTTCATCGATGACGCCAATAATGTCATTAATTTTGTTGCTTGAATCCAATATTTCAGACATGGCAACCACCGCGCCTTGTACTACTTCGCCCCCTTGTTCAGCTTTCTTCTTAGCGTCGTTAGCGAGTGTGTTTGACTGAGTCGCATTTTCGGAGGTTTGTTTAACGGTTGCGGTGATTTCTTCCATGCTTGACGCAGTTTCTTCTAGTGAACTGGCTTGGGATTCGGTACGTCGGCTTAAATCATCTGAGCCTTGTGCCACTTCCGTGGCTGAGGTCTCGACGGTTCGTGAAGAGTTTTGTATCTTACTCAATACTTCAGCAAGTTTACCAACGCTGTTGTTAGCGTTCATTTTAATACGGTTAAACTCGCCACGGTACTCACTCGCAATTGACTGGGTTAAATCGCCGCCAGACATAGCTTCAAATATATGGCCAACATCACCGATAAATACTTCGGTACTATTCATAAGGTTGTTCAAGCCTTCACTCAGACTCTTGAAGAAACCTGATTTGTTCTCAGTTTCAAGGCGCTTGCTTAAGTCGCCATCATTGGCTGCAGTGATCAGTGAGTTCATTTCATTTTCAATTGATACTTCAGCTGTTCGGTCGTTCCATTCAACAACTGTTCCTAAGCGTTCATCCTGAGAGTTGAATATTGGAGTAGCAATGAGGCCGAAGGTACGTGAACCCACTTTGATTTCTGTGCTGTAAGTGGTGCGAAGTCCTGCAAGCATACTGCGTTGGTGCGCCGGGTTTTTATGGAAAACATCGATATTGGCGCCCAATAAATTATTAGCATTGAAGTTGGGTAGTACTGATTTTAGGTCGCTTTCAGCAATACGCATCATATTCTGCACGGCTGAGTTCATATAATTAATGTTGAATTCAGTATCGGCCATCATGACGTTGGTCGCGCATACATCGAGCGCTAATTTGATGCCGGCGTTTTCATCAGCTAAACGTTTGTCTTCAATTTCTTGTGCAAGGCGTTCAGTCATATCGTCCCATTCAACGACGGTGCCTAATCGATCTTTATTGTCATCAAAAATAGGCGTGGCGATTAGACCAAAAGTGCGCCCGCCAACTTTTATTCTGCCTTTATACGTTTCTCTTAAGCCTTCTAGCATGCCGCGCTGGTGAGCGGGGTTTTTATGGAAGATATCAATGTTTGAGCCTATTAACTTATTTGAGTCAAAGTTGGGTAGGTCTTTCTTCAAATCGGCTTCGGCATTTTTCATCATTGAGAGAACGGCGCTGTTCATATAAATAATGTCGAAGTTGGCGTCAGCCATCATGACGTTGGTGTTACAAACATCGAGTGCAGATTTAACACGTGAATTACTTGCGGCAAGCTGTAGGCTTACTTTTTCATTCGCTAGTCTTTCTGTTTGGTCTTCCCATTCAACAACGGTACCTAAACGTGCATTGTTATCATCAAAAATAGGGGTAGCGACTAGCCCAAAAGTCCGCCCTCCAACAGTAATTTGGCTATTGTAAGTAGTGCGTAAGCCTTCAAGCATGCCGCGTTGATGTGCTGGGTTCTTATGGAAGGTGTCAATGTTTGCGCCTAGCAACCTGCTAGCTTCGAAGTTGGGCAAGTCAGTTCTTAAATCGGCTTCAGCCGTTTTCATCATCGAAAGTACGGCGTCATTCATATAAATAATGTCGAAATTAGCGTCTGCGACCATTACATTGGTATTACAAACATCCAGAGCCGATTTAATCCGAGAGGTTTCAGCCGCTGCATTTTGATCCGCTTGACGGCGCTTAATCAGATTGTCACGCATGACTTTCATCGCGTGGAGTAAGCTATGAGTGTCGGATGAGTCAACCTCAACCTCAGAATCGAGGTTCCCATCGGCTATGCGGCTTACTACTTTAATTGCGTAATCTGGCTCGCCACCTATTAATTGACCCATATTTCTTATGATCAATATAGCTGCGGCCGCACCTAAAAGTAGTGCGATAATAGTACCAAAAGTCGTGATGCTTGACGTGGTGTCAGCCGTCGCTTGTGGTTCGGCTGCTCTTACGCTAATTAAATCTTGCTCTGCACCAATAAACTCGTCTAGTTGGACGCGCATTTTGTCCATGTAAGCTTTACCGATCTCTTTATCAATGAAATCAGCAATATCCGTAGCAGGAATCTTTCCATCATTGACAGCTTGTCGGATGCTCATCGCAACGCTTACATGATTGTTTTGCCACTCTTGTTTAAGGCGTTCAACTTTTGTGAGTCTACCGACTTGTTCAGGATTGTCAGAAACTTGTTGTTTGCCGTAGTCAACTAGCTCTTGGAACTTCTCTTTGCCTTGATGGTAGGGTTCTAAAAAGCCTTTATCGCCCGTAATTAAATAACCTCGTAAGCCTGTTTCCATATCTACCAGTGATGAGGTAATAGTGCCACCTGTTTCCATTACTTCGTGGGTATGATTTACCCAGCCGTTAAGCTCTAAAAGTTTCGAAAGGCTTAAGTTTACGGTGGTGGCAATGATGATTATTAAAAGGAGCGGGAGTGAAAAACCTATGGTTAACTTCCATTTCAATTTCATGTTTTTAAAAGCGTTCATAATCAGTTCCTGCGATCAAGGATGTTTTTATAGAGTAATAATATTTTTTGGTGATACGTCAGTAGCGTCAAAGGCTAATTGTTTTATTGTATTTGATATTTCTTTTTATTTTTTTACAAAAATGAATGGGTTCGGTTGATCGTCTGACTACGTTTATTAGTTCGCCGTTCATGAGTTCGCCGTTCATTTATTCGCCTAATTTCTGCATGAGTCGTTAAGGTATTGGGCACGAGGTTTAAAGCTTTTTTTCGTAACTTCTTCAATATAGTATAAAAAAATTAAATGACCTCTTTTTATAACGACATAAATAGTTAAAACTTTAGCGAGACGAATGTTATTTGATGCGGTAGAATTTTGAAAAATTTTATATATTCAATGGAATGCAGTGCCGGGACGATCAAGTCCAACGATAATGTGGAGAAAGTATGATAAATAAAGGTTTGTTGGCGGCTTTATTAATGAGCCAGTGCATGTCGAGTTATGCCTTGGATCTCTATGCGGGTATTGATGCGAACTATATTTTTAGTGAGGTCGAAGAGGGAGATGCTAGTGCCGAATTTAAACCCTTGGCTTTAAGTGGGCGAATTGGAGCATACCTTGAAAAAGGTGTCGGTATTGAACTCTATGGTATGACAGGTACCGAGGATGAAGATCTAGATATCGATTTGAGCTTGAGTTATATGCTTGGTTTGGCTGCCCGCTTTGAATCACCCGAGTCGGAAGGTGGCAAAATATATCTATTGCTGGGCTATGGAATCACTGAGCTAGATATGGATCGTAGTGGTTCAGGAGAGCCTGGTAAGGCTACTTTTCATGACTTTAGTTATGGTGGGGGTGTCGAGTTTCGTTTAGGAGGTTCAGAAAATTTATTTATCAACTTACAGGCTGTTCGATATTACGCTCAAGATGATATTCAAATAGACGGAGCTAGCCTTGGTTTGCGTTATCAATTTTAAACCGCTGTAAGCGATCTCAGAATAGTTAAAAGGATTAAAAAATGTTGGAACATATTGAGACATCTATAAATAGAATCAAATCACGTAGTACCGTGTTGTTGGTATTGTTGGCGTCTATTATAAATTTGACTGCTTGTGGCAGCAGTGATGGTGATGATGAGTTTAAAGAAGCCGTAAAATTGAATGATTTGAAAATTACCGCGATCACCATTAGCTCCCCTAATACGATTACTCCACCATATATTATTGCCGTGGATGCAGAAGAAAAATTTACAGCAATGGCTGAAATTGATTCAGGGGCCTCTGCTGATTTAGATATTAGCGATTTAGTGACCTGGTCAAGTTCAGATTCCAGTGTTATTAGTGTTGATTTGTCGGGCAGTGCAACAGCGATTGCGGATGGTACCGTTGAGATTAGGGCAGCATTAGCTGACTTATCTGGTACTCAAGAGTTATCTGCTTCGTCAGCTGAATTGACTAGTATCGCGATTAGTATTGAAAATGATTTAGCGAGTATTGGTGTGTGTACTTCAGATCAGAAGTTTACTGCCGAAGGCACTTTCGAAGATGGTAGAGTGAATGATGTAACAACAAACATTACCTGGAAATCTTCTGTTGAAAGCGTTGTTGAAATTGACAATGACCAAGGGGCTGAAGGGGTGGTAAGCGCCTTGATTGTAGGTAATACAGTTATTTCGGCAGAGCATGAAGATGGGGTCATCAGTAATGAGGTGCCTTTAGAGGTAGTAGATACCTTAGACTCAGTGACTGTAACGCCAGATACTATTACTATTAGTACCGGCGCAACCCAACAGTTCACGGCCATAGGTAGCTATAGTAATTTGGATGACCAAGATATTACGACGACGGCTATTTGGGCATCAGATAATACTGCGAATTTAACTGTTTCAAATGACGATAATACCGAAGGCTTAGCAACAGCTGTAGCGGTTGGTGATGCGGATGTCACAGTCTCCTGTGGCGATAACTCTGATACTGCTGCGGTGACCATTGAAGCGCCTGTCACGATTACGGCTGTTGAGATTAACAATGGTCGTGACACCGAGTCCGGAGAGGTGGGTGATAGTAATATCGATCTGCTTGCAGAAATTCAATATAGTGATTCGACAGAGTTAGATGTAACGGACGATAGTAATACCACTTGGAGTATAGAGAGTGGCACAAGTGTTTCGGTGAGTGATGCGGGTGTTGTGACCATTTTGGCTGTGGGCAGTACAACAATCAAAGTCGTTTATGATGATGACGTTGTGTCTATTTCGGACACTATTGATATTGATATCAATTAACTTCAAAAGCTTAATTCGAGCCAAATATTTCACGATTAAATTAATAAGTGCTACCTAGCATTTATTAATTTTTTGCGTTTTCACTTAATTAAAAAAATTTTCCCAAGCACGCTGAGTGCGTACTTTGTGAGCCTTACTAGCAATGTCTAGTAAGGCTTTATCTATTTTCCAATCCCTAAACCCTTCAGGGTTATTCTGTTTGAACTCTTCATCTGTTTGTTGAACTAAAGCGTTAAATTGAGTGCGGCAGCCAGAAAATACTAAATGTGTTGTCGGGTTATTAAAGTTGTCGGTGTTGAGTGATAACAAACTTGAAAGCAGCATGAGGTGCGCCTCAATGCTGTTTTGTGACCAGTTCGCGTTAAGCGCTTCACCAATACGAAATCCAAGAATAGCTGCCAATACATGAATGTCTTCATGGGTGCGAAAAGGTTTAACGTATTGAGTATATCCATCACCTGCTAAAATTTGTGCCGCCTGAATATTGACGTGTTCAAACGTTGCGGTGCCATGACTGATGTCAGGTACAAATGGCAGAGGGGGCATGGGTTCTACTTTGATGCCCGATAGATTCGCCGGAACTGAAAGCATTTTTATATTAGGTCTTGTTTCAATTGCATGCTCTTTTGTATGTGCTTCAAAGACTGGCGGTTCAGTGACTGCGATATAAAGTTGAGCAGCGTCATTTGCGCCAGTTATAAATGACTTTGAGCCATTTAGCTGCCAGCTCTGTTTACGTTCGGCCAATATACTTTTAATATTTCTAGGGTGGTTACCTTCTTTCTCAGTGATGCATAACGAGGCTAGCGTGCGAGTGTCAGGTTTGAATAAACACTGGATTGCTGATTGATACCCCGCAGAAAAAGCAAAGCTCATATTGGTGCTAAAACGCCCTCCTAGAGCCGCTTGCTCTAGTGTTGACGGTATTTGTTCGGTGATTTTTAGAAAATTCTGATGCCACTCAGATATCGATGTGTAATGCAGTCGATTTTTTGTGTTAGAGAGTAAGTGCTCAAAAAAACTAGCGCTGTGATTCGACATAAAAGGGTCACTTAAAATAATTGCGTATATTAATTTATTTGTTATTAATAATTGAAAAAAGGTTGTGAATCAAACTATTATCACGGCTAAATTTTATTAGGAAGTTGCTTTATGGCTAATAAGCGTCACCGTTCTATTTTACACCCTGCGTTAATTCCAACTTGGATGGTGGTATTTGTGTTGTATTGTCTTTCAAAACTACCGATGCGGAAGAAACAAGATTGGGGTGACAAACTTGGACGTTTATTACACCGAAAATTAAAAGGGCGTGTAAAAGTATGTCGACAGAATATTGATGGTTGTTTTCCTGAGCTAAGTGATGTCGAAAAAAGCAAGCTAGTCGAAGATACGTTTGTTGACTGCTCCAAAGGGTTTATGGAAACGGTGCATGTTTGGTGGAATGATACACAACCTTATATCGACAACTTAATTATCAATGGAAAAGAGCATTTAGAGGAAGCCCAAAAACGGAATAAAGGAATTTTACTTCTTGGTGGGCATTTTAGCATTTTTGATATTGCATTACCTTTTGTTGCCTCACAACTAAAAAAACCAGGTTATATGTTTCGACCAAATAATAATCCGGTTGTTGATCGGATGATTGAGCAGGGACGGCAGCGTTATACAGATATTCAAAGTTTCGATAAACGTCAGCTAAAAGATATGATTCAGTTTATGAAAGATGGAGGGGAGGTGTGGTACGCTCCGGATCAAGACTTTGGGCGAAAGTGTGAGGTGTTTGTACCGTTTTTTGGTGTCAATACGGGCTGCATTACTACTCCGAGTTGGATTGCACGAGAGTCGGGCGCTTCGGTTATTCAGGTGAGCCAGCATCGGCATCCTAACGGGCAATATGAGATTTCATTTTCGCCTATATTTGAAGGCTTTGGTGAAAACCCTGAGAAGGATGCGGCAGACTGGAATGCTTCACTTGAAACGGCAATTAGGCGGCATCCAAGCCAATATTTATGGCTGCACAAAAGATTTAAAACGCGAAAGCCTGGAGAGGATGAGTTTTATTAAGCCCTCTATGTTTTAGTCAGAAGTGCGGTGTTTTTGTATATCAGATTTATTGGCGTATTTATAAGGTTCTTAGTACGTCAAAGAGGTTTAATGCCGAGCGCGTGCTCTTTTGCTTGAGTTTATGTTATTCAAGAAACAGGGGTTTGGGCTCTATCAATAGTTCTTGTATACTTATAAGAACTGTACTTAGTGATATTATTAAAATTTAGCGAATAAACATGATGAAAAGTGACTCAAATTTTATGCGATTATCTGCTCAGGTTATTTCTTGCTTGTTTCTATCAGTCCTTCTAAGTGCTTGTGCTGTAAAGTACCATGCCGCAGAAGATGGCGTTTCAGGCTTCCGAGACTTGCAAGTAGAAAAAAATGTATATTACGTCGAATATACTGAAGGCGCTCGAACATCTTGGGAGCAAATTCGTCAATTTACTTTAAAGCGTTGTGCAGAAATCACAAAGGAGAAGGGCTATAAATTCTTTGATGTGATATCAAAAGATGAAAAAACGGTTTATTTAGAAAGTGACGTCACTCAGGTTTCAGTTGCTAGCATGGGAAATTTAGCGGTGGATGCACCGGTTGTAAATAGCTATGCTGTGGGCGGCAAGGTTGAGGGGCGGCGAGTAACGTACCGAATACAGTTGACTAACGAGTAGTATTTGTTGTGTGAATGTATCTTATCAAACGATTTTAAATATAAGAAAGAGAAAGAACGATGAAGGATGAACGTCGACGATCAGAGCGGCATAATTGGTTGAGGCTTGATTCGAAAGTTTGTATTAAACGCTCTATTTTTAAAAAGGAGTGGGTGCCGGTTGTACCGTTTGATTTTAGTCATTATGGCATGGGGATACAGACAGATGAGGTTTATCATCTAGGTGATAATGTCTGTTTGTCGCTAGAGTTATCGCAAGAGGGGCAACAGGTAACAATTCCTATGTTAAAGGGAGTTGTTCGATATAAAGAAAAGCATCATAGTCGTTTTAATTATGGTGTTGAATTTACGTTTGTTTCAAAGGTAGAAAAACTATCTTTAAATGAAAGTTTAATGTTAATTGAATCAGCATTGATTCAGTTTGAAGCATCGAGAATAACAGGAAATAATAATGTGGAAAGTGGCGCCTAAAAGCTTAGTGCGTATTATTATTGGTCTAGTTTTTATTGTGCTGCTCGCTTTATTTTTACATTTAAATAAAAAGGATGAAAATGTAGCGCTAAAGGTTGATGAGGTAGTGCGTGTTCATTGCCCCATACAGTCTCAATCCTGCCTTATTAATTTAAGCAATGGGGTGAAGCTTGAAATCAGCTTAACACCTAACGGTCTTCCAGCCCTAAAACCTTTAACTTTACAGTTAAGATCAAATCAAATTGATTTTCAGCAAGTAGATCAGTTTGAAGTTTCGTTTGCAGGTAGGGATATGGAGATGGGGCAGCATTCTTTGGTGTTAAGCCCTCCTACAAGTTCAAATATGTTACTCGCGACAGGCTTAATACCATTATGTCCAATGGACCCAATGATGGTTTGGGAGCTAAAAGTTCAGTTTAAGTATCAAAATAAAGTTACTTTGCTAACGTTTGAAGTACCTTCAGGTTCTCATTAAAATTTATCGCCTAGTCCAGTAAGTCATATCAATTAGCATCGATCATAACAAATACAAGTGGTTTATTGACTTAATTATTAAATTTGCTATCAGTGTCTCTTGAATGCCCTGTCGGGACTTTTTATACTACGGACATAGAGAAAACGGGTGCGCTATTGATTTGCAGCGCGAGATAATAAGAAGAATATTAGGGTGTTAAATAGATGAACTATTCCGACGGGCTTAAAAATGTCTTGATCCAAAAAATCAATAAAACAGAAAAAAGTCTATACGGCTTAAAATTAGATTATTGTCGTTTTGTTTATGGTTTATCTCATCGGTCTAAAGTGATCTACGATCAAGTGATCTACCAAGTCCGCTCAGTGGACCTTGATTCAATGGATCGAGGTGAGCAAGGTGAGTGGAGTCGGCCTGGTATTTCTGCTGTGCGACTTGATGAGAATTATAACTCGCTTCAAGGAGAGGCGATTGAACTCGGTCAAAACTGGGAATTATATGTAGGGTAGTTGAGAACACACAAGCGCGCTTTAAGGGCGCTCTTGTTAATGTTTTGTGATGCTTTCGTATTTTTTTGGCGCTTTGTCGTTAAGCAAAAACACCCCAGTCATTCAGTCGCGCTTCTAATGATGCAGGCTTAGGGACAATACTTTCAGCAAGCCAGTGCTTCGCAGCTTTTGCACCGGCTCTTACCATTAAGTCATTATCACTACTTAATTTTCGATATAACGCTTCTTGAAAGTATTCTTCTGTGCTTTCTGTTGATAAATTCAGGTTAGACTTCAATACGAGTGTAATGAGCTCCTTTCTACTTTTGGTGTCGCATTTTGCTTGCTTTCCGATAAAGTCAATCGCGCCAATTAAGTAAAGGCTAATTGCTTCACGAAGCCACTTTAAATTTTCTTGGTGTAAATTATTATAATTTCTTTTTATTTCAAGTAATTGAATCCCTGAAAATATCTGTGCTTTCTTCAAGCTATCCATTTTGATCTGATAGCTCGCATCTTCAGTAATTTCACCTTTTAAAAGACGGTTAATAGTGTTTTCTATTTTATCATGATCGTTTAGTTCTCGATTATTGTATAAGCAATGAATACGATACCAAACTAATGCGACTAAACCGACTAATGCTATTTCTAAGGTTGAAATGAAGAATGCGAGCATTTTTATATTACCTTTAAATGATTACGTAAAGGAATTATACATTAAGTAAGTTTGTGTATCTTGCGGTAAGGGGAGCAATTGAGGGTAGTGTTTCACAGAAAAGTGCGATCTTACAATTTGTTACAATGTGGGCAGCTAAAGAACACGTAAAGCATGCTTATGGTAGTATTTATGCAGATTCAAGCATGCCGTGTGTGAATAAATCTTGTAGTTGAAGTACTGAAATCGGTTTGCTGAAAAAATAGCCTTGAGCAAAGTCACAGTTGTTAATAACAAGAAAATCTCGTTGGTCAATATTCTCAACGCCTTCTGCGACGACTTTTAAGTTGAGCTTGTGTGCAACCGCTATGACAGCTGAAGCAATTTCCATGGCGTCGAGGTCCTCTGGAATATCATAAACAAAAGATTGGTCTATTTTGAGAATGTCGACAGGTAAGCTTTTTAAATAACTAAAGGATGAGTAGCCGGAGCCAAAATCATCAATTGTAATTGTTGAGCCGGTAGACTTGATGTTTGTTAATTGATCAATAACAACATTAATGTCATTCATTAACATGCCTTCAGTCACTTCAATTTCAAGATTTTCAGGGCTAAGGCCTGAGTTTTCTAATGCCTTGGAAACAACAGTGATTAGTTTAGGGTCATCAAACTGGCGGGGTGAAAGGTTAACCGCAACACGTAACTCTTTTCCTGTTAGTTCTTCGAGCCTTTTAATTTCTAAACATGCATTCCTTAAAACCCATTCACCAATTTGAACGATGAGTCCTGTTTCCTCTGCGATAGATATAAATTCTGAGGGAGGGATATCGCCTTTTATTGGGTGCTCCCAGCGAATAAGTGCTTCAACACTCGTGATTTCACCTGTTTTAAGGTTGACTTGAGGTTGGTAATGCAAGTGAAACTCATTATTTTTAATGGCATCTCGTAACTCATTTTCAGTTTCTAGTAACTTATTTGCACGAATGTTAAGGTCTTCTGTGAAAAAGTAATAGCCGTCTCTGCCGTTGTCTTTTGCCATATATAAGGCAAGGTCAGCGTTCTTCATTAAGGTTTCGCTACAATGGCTGTCTGTCGGTGCTAGTGTGATTCCAATACTCGTAGAGACAATTACTTCATGTTTACCTAGGCGTATGGGTTCTTTGAGCTTTGATAGGATATTTTTGGCAATGCTTGCAATCTTGTCGGTATCTGTAACGTTATTAAGAAGAATGGTGAATTCATCACCGCCTAAACGAGCGACGGTATCTTGATTCCGAACACAGGACGTAAGGCGTTCAGCAATAATTAATAATAATTGGTCACCTGCGTGATGCCCCAGCGTATCGTTAATGCGCTTGAATTGATCCAAGTCTAAAAAAAACAAAGCTGTGATGGTGTTGTGACGGCGCGCATTTAATATAGATTGGTGTAAGCGGTCGATGAATAATCGTCTATTCGCTAGCCCTGTTAAGGAATCAAACAAGGCGAGATGCTGCATTTTACGGTTTGCTTCTTTCAAATCTGTGATATCAACAGCTGAAAGCACATAGTTAGTAATATTTTTATGTTTATCGTAGACGGCAGAAACGGTAATCGCATTCCAGAACTCACTACGGTTTTTCTTTACACACAAAACATCTCCTTCCCAGCTGTCTTGCAGACAGTTTATGTCGAGTAGAGTGCATGTATCATCACGATCTAGGCTTGAATTTGAACTTAATACGTTAATTGGCTGGTTTATGATTTCATGGTGCAGGTAGCCAGTCATTCGACAGAATTTTTGATTAACATATTCGATAAGGCCATCTTTATTGGTGATGACAATGCTCGCACCACTGTTTGTAACGGCGCTGTTGAGTTTTGACATCATGATTTCAGTGGCTTCTTGACTTCGAGTATTTTGTTTCAATCGTTTATTTAGTTTGACCCATGAAAAGCATACCGCAGAAAATGCGATGACAAAGGCAATACTAACGATGATTTGAAGTAATGTAAGTGAGCTATACCCAGCATTTTCCGGTGTTGTAGCGCTGACGGTGCTAGCACCTAATAGCCAAAACATGGATGTTAAAACAATAAAATACTGTGGCATATTTTTCAGCAAACTAGATCCTTAAAATATAAAGGTTATAAGTGAATGTTATAAGTGAAGTGTAGGTTAATGATTTCTAAGTTAAAAAGGTAACTTGGTTATAAAATTGTAAGGAGGGGCTGTATTCTGTAACAAAAACACTCTTTCAGGTTACTTATTTTGTATGAAGTGTGAAATGAAAGTTTACAAAGCCTTAAGTGCTGCAATTTAAGCTTGGAAAGGGAAGAGCTAGGTAGGGCGGAGCTCCCTACCTATTTATTTGATTTTACATTGCTACTTAAGGGTTTGCTTTTGGTTCAGGTTTTTTAGCCGCTGGTTTTGGCGCTGCTTTGGCTGCAGGTTTTTTAGCGCTAGGCTTTGCTGTCGCTTTTTTAGCCGTAGGCTTTGCTGTTGCTTTAGTCGCTGGTTTTTTAGCCGCAGGCTTTTTAGCTGCAGGCTTTGCAGTCGCTTTAGCAGCAGGTTTTTTAGCGGCAGGCTTTGGTGCGGTTTTAGTGGTTGCTTTTTTTGCAGCAGCCTTCTTTGCAGGAGCTTTAGGGATAGCCGGCTTTTTAGCTGCTGTTTTTTTCACTGCAGGTTTTTTAGCGGCAGGTTTTTTAACTGCAGTCTTTTTAGCAGCTGGTTTTTTAGCGGTTGGCTTTTTGGCCACTGGCTTCTTGCTTTCGATACCTATTTTTTCTAAAAGTTGAGATTGCAAGTCATTAAATTCGGTAATACGTTTGTCAAATTCCGACTGAAAACGCTTAACCTCACGTTCACGTATTTTTTCCATATCATCGATAACTTTTTTTATCGGTTCATGGACCTGAGCTTGTAGCGAGTCAAGCTGTTTGAATGCATCACTAATTAACTGGTCAAATTGGCTGGATGTTTTTTCAAATTCTTTATTGATAAGATTTACAACTTTATCTAAACCAAGTTTTTCTTTTTTACTCATTTTCAGGCTCTCCGAAATTAGACTTAAAATATATAGGCGTTGTTTAGTCTAGCTTATCTGACGCAATATGGTAGGACGGATCTTCAATGACGTTGACTTCGATCATGTCTCCCGCTTTTTTAAGCAATGTTTTGCACTCTAAACTTAGGTGGCGAAGGTGCAATGTTTTGTTCGCATTAAGATAGCGTTCAGCAAGTGTATCAATTATTTCGATACCTGAATGATCGCAAACGCGTGAGCGCTTGAAGTCAATGATGACGTCATTTTTATCTTCTTGAATATTAAACTGCTCAATGAAATTTGAAGTTGAACCGAAAAAAAGTGGTCCTTCAAGTTCATAAACGGTTGAACCGTCCTCGGTGTCATGCTTTGTGACGTAAATATGCTTTGCATGTTCCCAGGCAAATACTAAAGCAGAAACAATCACACCCACTACAACAGCGATAGCTAAATCTGTTGCTACAGTAACGGCAGATACAAGAATGATAACAAATGCATCAGCCTTTGGAACTCTGCCTAATATTCTTAAGCTAGACCATTCAAATGTACCGATGACAACGATAAACATCACGCCAATGAGTACTGCGACAGGAATTATTTCGATCAAGTCTGCTGCGAATAAAATAAAGACGAGTAAAAATAAAGCGGCAGATATGCCAGATAGGCGTCCACGACCACCAGAATTTATATTAATCATGCTTTGACCAATCATTGCGCAGCCGCCCATGCCGCCAAAGAAGCCTGTTACCGTATTTGCTACGCCTTGACCAATACATTCACGATTACCTTTGCCGTGAGTTTGTGTTAGTTCATCAATAAGTGTCAAGGTAAGTAATGATTCTATTAAGCCAATTGCTGCAAGAACGATTGAGTAAGGCAAAATGATCATGAAGGTTTCCCAGGTAAAGGGTACTTCGGGAATGCTGAAGGTAGGTAGAGTGCCTGCAATAGAGGCTACGTCACCGACTAATTTGGTATCTAAACCCAGGAATATAACGGCTAACGAGACAACCACAATGGCAGCAAGTGAGGAGGGAATCGCTTTGGTTAATTTAGGTAAAAAATGGATGATTGTCATTGTTGCAGCAATAAGCGCAAACATCGTTATTAAGACGTCTTGTTCTAACCAGGCAATATCTATAATAGAACCTTCAAGGCTAGTGCCTTCTAACCAACCGCTCGCTTGGGTGCTATCTCCAAATTGACTTAATTGAGCAAGGAAAATAACAATGGCAAGGCCGTTAACAAAGCCGAGCATGACGGGGTGGGGAACCATTCGAATAAATTTACCGAGTTTCAGCATACCTGCGGTAATTTGTATAACGCCCATCAAAACAACAGTTGCAAATAAGTACTGAACACCGTGTTGTGCAACGAG
>ENA-OSET01003071-OSET01003071.1-sediment-metagenome-genome-assembly--contig:-NODE-3071-length-15577-cov-52.227226_pt1 | contig 15577 bp, 17 predicted proteins | sample MGYA00237882_ERZ534229 | MGnify/ENA primary metagenome ERZ534229 (study PRJEB26408, sample SAMN06266212) | sediment metagenome | isolation source: Hudson Canyon methane seep mesocosm | place... | reverse complement strand
CCCTTGTAACCACAACAAATGACAAAATCATTTATTCCATGCGCTGAATACATTTTCATGATATGCCAGAGTATAGGCTTGCCGCCAATCTCCACCATCGGCTTTGGCTTCAATTCCGTTTCTTCACTAATACGCGTCCCTAACCCACCCGCCAAAATAACTGCTTTCACTATCGCCTCCGCACTAAATTGAATTAGCTACCAGTTAATGGATTTTTATTTTAAACTATTACCCAACTGACAATAACAAACTTTTTCTCACATAACTCAAACAATGACTCAAAAAATAGCTCTTATCACTGGAATAACAGGTCAAGACGGCTCATACCTAGCAGAATTTCTTCTTGAAAAAGACTATATCGTTCATGGTATAAAACGTAGATCGTCACTTTTTAATACCGAACGGATTGACCATTTATACCAAGACCCTCACATCTCTAACCGTAACTTAATACTGCATTACGGTGATCTAACCGATACCAGCAACTTAATCCGTATTATAAAAGAAGCGCAACCTGACGAAATTTATAATTTGGGTGCCCAAAGCCATGTTGCCGTTAGCTTTGATTCCCCTGAATACACCGCCGATGTAGATGCTATAGGAGCCCTACGGCTACTTGAAGCTATACGCATCTTAGGGCTTGAGAAAAAAACTCGCTTCTATCAGGCCTCTACCTCAGAATTATACGGACTGGTTCAAGAGACGCCACAAACGGAAAAAACACCCTTCTACCCCCGAAGCCCCTATGCCGTTGCCAAACTTTACTCATACTGGATTACGGTCAACTACCGAGAAGCTTATGGCTTATATGCCTGTAACGGCATTTTATTCAACCACGAAAGCCCCAGACGAGGAGAAACTTTTGTTACCCGAAAGATTACTCGGGGTTTAGCCAATATTTCACAAGGCCTTGAAGAATGCTTATATATGGGGAATATAGATGCTCTGCGAGACTGGGGTCATGCCAAGGATTACGTTCGCATGCAGTGGCTAATGCTACAGCAAGAAACCCCAGATGATTTTGTTATTGCAACGGGGCTACAGGTCAGCGTTAGAGAATTTATTGTAAAAAGTGCGCGACACTTAGGCATTGAAATACGTTTTGAAGGAAAGGGCGTAGATGAAATTGGAATTATTGAATCAATTACCGGTAAGAATGCATCTGGTGCAAAAATTGGGCAAATTATTTTTAGAATAGATCCGCGATACTTTAGACCGACCGAAGTTGAAACCCTTCTAGGCGACCCCACCAAAGCAAAACTCAAATTGGGCTGGATTCCTGAAATAACACTGGATGAGATGATAGAAGAAATGATCACTGCTGATCTCAATGAAGCCAAACAACTTTGCCTACTTAAAACCCATGGATATAACGTCTCCGTAGGCAAGGAGTCTTAATATGACCGAACACAACTCGCCCAGAATTTTTGTTGCTGGTCACCGTGGCATGGTAGGCAACAGCATCGTAAAATGTTTACAACAAAAAGGTTATCGCAACATTATCACACAAACAAAAGAACAACTTGATTTATGCGACCAAGCCCAAGTGCAACGCTTCTTTAGCCAAGAAAAGATCGACCAAGTCTATATTGCCGCCGCTAAAGTTGGTGGGATTCACGCCAACAAGACCTACCCTGCTGACTTCATCTACACCAACCTGATGATTGAAAGTAACCTAATTCATCAATCCTACCTCGCAGGCATTGATAAATTACTGTTTCTAGGTTCTAGTTGCATTTATCCCCAACTAGCCGCACAACCCATGACAGAAAACGCACTACTGTCCGGCCCGCTTGAGCCAACTAATGAGCCTTACGCTATAGCTAAAATTGCTGGCATTAAACTCTGTGAAAGCTACAATCGTCAACATGACACAGACTTTCGAAGCGTCATGCCTACTAACTTATATGGTCCTGGTGATAATTATCATCCTGAAAACAGTCATGTTATTCCCGGTCTAATCCGGCGCTTCCATGAGGCTAAAATAAGCAATGCCCCGGCCGTTAAGATATGGGGCACAGGAAGCCCAAAACGCGAATTCCTTTACGTTGAAGACCTCGCCGAGGCCTGCTTATTTGTTATGGAATTAGACAAAAAGGATTACCACTCCAAAGTCTCACCCATGCAAAACCATATTAATATTGGCTACAATAGTGATATAACCATTTTAGAACTGGCAAAATTTATTAAAGAAATTACGGGGTTTCAAGGAGCAATAGAATTCGATCTACATAAACCTGACGGACCTCCAAAAAAGCTAATGGACTCTTCTCTGATAACCGACTTAGGCTGGCAAGCTACGACCCCGCTAAAACGTGGACTTGAAAAGGCCTATCATGACTTCCTTAACTCAAATCAATGAACTCACTGGAGGTCTTCGTTTTATGTCACAACAGACCAGAACAAGCCAAAGAAGCAATTCATTCAGTCTTAGCCCAAAAAAACAAAAACTTCAAGCTCACAATATCTGATAATTCCACTCACGATAATGTGAAATTAATGGTGAAAAAGAATTTCCCTACGATAAACTATATCCGTAGAGCCCCACCGGTTCCTTCCCTTGATCATTTCAATCAATGTCTCTCAGAAATAACAGAAGACTATTTTTGTCTATTTCATGACGATGACGTCATGCTTCCTGAATATACTCAAGTGATGAGCCAAGCCATTTTACAACACCCAAATGCCATTGCTTTTGGTGCTAACGCGCGCATTGCACACAACACAGAAATACAAAAAAAACTATCTTTCTTAACTAATTTACCCTACAAATCAATTCAAAGCTCTCAAACACTACTCAATACTTATTTTGGCAGGCATCAAACAGGTATCGCCCCATACCCAAGCTATCTATATAAAAAAAGCAACCTAGGTTCTTTAACGTTTTCTGGCTTAGGAGGAAAATATTCCGATGTTATCTGGCTACTGCAACTTGTCAAAAAAAAACCCATCATATGGGTCAACCAACCTCTGCTCATTTACAACCTACACGGTGATAATGATGGCTTACAAGAATCATTAAAGGATCGCTTAAAATTTCTAGGGTTCTTAAAACAAAACCCTTCTTTTACCAGTAAACGACTCACTTCAGACTATCGTTTTTTTATATACAAAAAAGTCCTCACTTCAAAAAAAAATTTGACGCAGCCTCAGCGGATGAAGAAAATAAAAACCTTTATGCTAGTCTACAGAGTAGGCCGAGTTTTCCGCCTTCAGGAGTATCTAGCCATGTTAAAAAAATATAATATACAACCCTAACTTTCATACCCATAAATTCAAATATGCATTTATATATCGATACGTTTATAACTGACATCCCTCTCCATAATAGTAATAAAAATTACAATAAACCATTAAAACTACTAGAAGAAATTAGATCACGTAGTTACACATACAGACACCAACAAAAAAAAGATATTTTTAAATACACTCTCTCTAGTTATGCCCCAATAAAATGGGATAGTGTTACAATTATTTTTAATTGTGAAAAAAAGGAAGATGAGCCTGAGGTTTACAAATATGCTTCAACTCTTTTCCCATCTGCATTTATAACTACTGGCAGATCCGATGATAGATTTAAATTTTTAGACCGGTTAAAAAAGATAGGTAACGAAGATGCATGGATTTTTTTCTCACCCAATAACGACCATCCAATAATTTCAAAAAACCTAGTCGATTTTAATTCCTACTTTTTAGAAGCCAACAAACTGTATCTTAAATACCCCGATCATATAATCTCAATAAGTTTTACTCATTTCACTGAATCTATTAACTCCATTTTCAAAAACCAATACCTATATGGCTACTATGGCAACTTCCCAAAAGTCTTATCTCAAACAAATAATAATTTCAATGTAGAATTCCCTATTGCATGCTTAGATTCTTTACATATTTATAAGAGAAAAAATCTTATTCAGTTCTTTGATCAGGATACAAATAATGGCCGAGTTGTAAGACTAGAAGATCTACATGACTACAGAAGTCCTAAGCACAAACAAATTGTTGTTATCCCTAGATTAGAAATTTGTCGTCACTATGATGGCTATCTTCATACCGCAAACCTTGTTAGCAAATACATCAAAGCACGTCATGTCCCACCTCTATTTATTCCCGATGGTTTTTTTGAAAAAAATATCCAAATAAAAACTAATTACAAGAAAAACACCATTGGCTTTATTAATATGACTGATAGTGCCTCTGGATATAGCTTTGAAGACCCTAACTTTCCTGATTTAATTTCCCAACAAAATGACCTCCCATTCTTCTGGAAAGATAGGATTTCTAAACTAGAAATAGGCAGAGAAGTCAGAAAAAACCCTCACCCAATAGCTGTATCACAATTATTAGAAAACCCGTGGGCTCAATATGAATCTATAATAAAGCTCCTAACTCACTTTTTTTCAATCAAAACCATCAGGAAAATACTAAATGCCTTTGATCGGTAAATTACATATAGATCACCCAGTAGCAAATGTCCTTTTTACATCAGAAAATAGTCATAACAAAGAAGGAATATTTGATCCGATCATACGTCTAAAACTTGCCCTTCACTCACATAACATTAGCCTTAGCACAAACCCTAAAGGTGAAATTGCTGATTTCGACATCTACCTAGACTGCTACCCTAAAACCTTATTCTCTCGCCCATCTTTCCTAATAGCCATGGAATGCCCAATTTTTACCCCTGAAATTTACGACCCTTCATATACCGTTTTATTCAGCAAAATTTTTTCTTGGAATCAAAAACTAAAATCACTCCCTAATAATATTAATATCACCCACCCATCTAATATTACTCCAGAGCATTTTAATTCCTTTAATAATAGAGATATTTTCTGTTGCCTAATTAATGCTAATAAAATCTCGCTAAACAACAATCCAAGTGATTTATACCAAAAAAGAGAAGAAATAATACGATGGTATGAAAAGAATAAAAGCGCTGATTTCCACCTATATGGGAGAGGATGGGACAAACCAAAACCAGCAAAAAATGCAATAGATAGAGTTTTTAGACGCAACCTAACTCGATTAAGAACCAAGTTGTTCTCTTATACCCCCTACCCAAGTTACAAAGGAGAACTATCCAAAAAATCCACAGCTCTTAGTAATACAAAATTCTGCTTTTGCTACGAAAATATTTATGGGCTAGAGGGATACATAACAGAAAAAATATTCGATGCAATGCGTTATGGCACGGTGCCTATTTACCTTGGGGCCCCAAACATAACTGATTATATACCTAAAGATTGCTTTATTGATGCCCGAGATTTTACAAACATCTCTGCATTAAATGATTTCCTCCACTCTATTTCAGAAACTGAATTTAATCTATACCAAAAACATATACAAAAATTTTTAGTAAGCAACAAAGCTTTTATATTTTCTCCAGAACATTTCGCCACCACAATTACAAAACATATTCTTACTGAATTGGCTAAATCATAAAAAAATAGTACAAATTAATTATACTCAAAAAAGATTCAAAATAATCTCTATCACTTTCTTAAAGCCAATTAAAATAAATCGATAATATCCATTTGTTGAAATATTGGCCTTCAAACAAGATATTTGTCATTCAATGCTCCCGGCACCTTAACTACCACACAAACTGCGTCACTCAATGCCCTGAAATTAGTAATATCGCCAGGCTCTAGCGTGATAATATCTTTCGCTTTCCATACCTTATTACACATCTCAACTTCGCCCGAAATTATTACAGTTATTTCTGTAGCCACCTTGTGATAGTGAGCATCCTCCTCATCACCTTTCTCATAGACCTTAACTCCCACCTCACAAACTTCCGTCTTAAAGGCATTTGGTTCAAACTCACCTACAAACCAACCACGGACCATATTTTCTAAATGATCTATTTTCACAACTCACCCACAAGCCTATATTATTAAAAAAGTCTAAAAATCCTTTAATGGCTGATATTGCTCCCCATCAATTTCAAAAACAGAGATTTTCTTATGATTTAAGATAAGCTCATTCAACGAGGGTGCAATATAATAAATATTACTCACATGAACATTATTTCTAATCATACGCTTCGCTGCCCCAACAAAATACTTACCAGAAGAAAACCAAAAAAATCCAGCAAGAGCATTCCGGCTAATAGGATTTTTCTCTGCCACTTCAACTACATTTTTACAACCATCTATTCTTGCAAAAGAATAACGAGGATGTATTGACTCAAAAGTTAGAACCCCTGCATCAGCTGCGCTTGCCCTGTAATGATTAACAACATCACCTAAATCAGCATCTATTAACTCATTAACATTAACGATAAGTAATTCCTCGTCATTATCAATATAATGTGATGCAAGTAGTGCCGTACAGGCGGCACCCTTGGTTTCCCCATAAACTTTTAAAACCATGGCAACTGGACTAATCTGAGCCACCAAGTTATCCAAGTGATACCTAGCGGAATCTTCCCTTGAAAATATACAAATAATTCGATTCGGATTTAATCTATCAAAACTCTCAACATGCTTTTGAACTATAGGCTTACCTTTTTGCTCTGATAAATAACTCGGATACGCCTTTAAATCACCCTCGTGTTTATTACTCCTACAAGCTAACAAGATAATATTCAACCCCATCCCCTCTTTAAATTACAGATATCATTGTTCAGACATAACCTGAGATACTTTTCCTAAAATAGTCTCAAGATTAACCTCAGAAACATCGTTAACTACTAAGACATGTGCTCCTGATGAAACTGCCGCTTTAATACCATTCTCATTATCTTCTACAACAAGACACTCATTAGCCATAACGCCAAGCAAACTAAAAACTCGCGTGTAAATATCAGGGGCGGGCTTTGGTTTAGCAACATCCTCATGAGACAACTTCAAATCTAGATACACATCAAGCCCAGACTTCTCCATCATTATATCAACCGTATTACGGATTGAGTTAGATGCAACTGCTATTTTATATCCCTGTTTTTTTAATGCTGACAATGCATATTGATGATTAAATGTTGGCTTACAATTAGAATAGACCGCCTCCATAGTATATTGCTGCTTCATTTCATTAATAAAGGCATGCAACTCCATTGGTAAATTCTGCTCAACAGATAACTTCTCTAATTTACGCGAGGTGGGTAAACCATCAAATGAAGTCAAGTGATCATGTCGTGAAATACTGTAACCAAATAAACCTAGAGCTTTATTAAGAGCCTCATAGTGCCATTCTTTTGCCTCAATAAGAACGCCATCCATATCAAAAACAATCGCTTTAATCATTTGCCTTGATCCTCAAAAAACTCTAGTGCATACTCTGGCTTATCCGTACATAACATTAATTTATCCTCTCCTTTAATTTTATCTAACTGGGTCCAAAGAGGCAATTCATCACGCCCATGGAGCTCTGAAGAAACCACGCAAACAGTTTTACCCTTAGCAATCAAGTCCAGAATAAAAGAATTCTGATACCATTCAGAAACAAAAGAATCAAGCCAAACCCCAGAACATTCTTTCATACTCACTGCAAAAGGCTCAATATCACTCAGTCGCGTGAATGCGTCTACAGCAGAATGGGTATAGGAACGCAAGTCTGGAATCGCCATATCAAATGCAAACCAATTTGTATGGCCATACTGATTAAAAACTGAAGCTAACTTATCAACTAATCCATCGGCCTTAACATTCATAGCTAACGTAAGATTACGCCCGCCCATGATAGCCAACAACTCATTAACCGTCATCTCCCCCCCCTTCGGCATATCATGAGAAATAACTAACTCTCCTGCAATATCACGCACATCGGTTTCAGTCCCAAAACCCAGGTCAAATGACCGATGAAATGCAACAGGAAAATTCTTCTCACAGTGCTTATGCCAAATCCCTCTATGAGCAATAATCTGCATGTTACAACTTAGTTATTTTTCTACTAATAGGTAAATCTAGAAAACAACTTAAATCATCAGGTATCCCCAAACCATACATGCCTGCACCCACCTCCCCAACATTATAAAACCCAACTTTCAAACCTATATTAATCATCTCATTATATGCGGGGGCTACGTAATACTCCCCGTTAACTCGTAGCCCTTTTTTAAACATGCTTTCAATTGCGGCAACCAACTGCATCCCAGAACGAAAATTATAAATACCCACAGTTGCCTCATCAGAAATGACTTCCTTTTCAACAACCCTATCAATCAAACCCTCTGAATCAAGTCCAACAAACGACCATTTTGGATCATCAGCTTTCATCGTCATGATTAAACCGTCTAAAGACCTACCATCCATAGTAGATAAATAATCATCAATAACAACATCCACATACTGATCACTATTAGCAATCATAACCGGATCATCATTGTTAATTAAAGGCTTAGCAGAATAAACAGTACAGGCAGCACCTTCAGTAATGCCATCCAACTCAATAACCTCATTATTTGGAGCCCAAGCATTGAACAGTCTCTTTAACCCGTACTCTTTAACATGCTTTCTTTGACAAATAAAAATAAAACGATGACCGCACTTAGGCGTTAAGTTATCAATAACCAGCTTTATCATAGGAACACCATGGATTGAAATCAATGGTTTCGGATCTTTATAGCCCTCATCAGAAAAACGACTACCTAACCCCGCCATAGGAATAACAATATTCAACATAATTTAATAATTAAAAAGTTTAAGAAACTCGTAATAATAAAGAATTACAATTTATTATAAGATGCATACCAACATTTGGGTAAAGTAAAATCATTATTCCCTGGGACATTCATTCTATCCAACTCGTGCGGAAAAGACTCTACAAAATCAGCTTCAGAAATCCTATCATTCCTTAAAAAGGTAAACTCCATCACAGGTGGAAAATCATACCCTTTAAACCGTACAGGTTCTGAACAATTATTTGGATGAATATGAACAACACTAAAATTTTTTAATAATTTTCGAAATGCTGTATTAATTATTTGATAGCCATATCTATCTAATAATGTATCTAAGCGATGAAACTCAATAACTATTATCCTGAAGCGCTTTAATATGTCATTAGACGTATCAAAAATAACATCATATTCATCGCCCTCTATGTCCATTTGAAGAATCATATTTTCTGAATCATTTTGAGCCTTTCTATTTACCCAGCTCTCAAGAGTCATGTGAATCGTATCATTCTCAATGCCAAGAAATTTCTTTTCAAAACTAAAAGAATCTCCTTCCATTTCTGGTTGATCAACTGAAAAATCAGCTAAGTGACTCATAATACCTTTACTTGACAATGCCGACTCAAAATGAGTTTCCACAGATACACCAGGCGAGAAGCAGGCATCAATATCCTCAAAATCATCAGGCAGTAAATATCCACCATCAGAATCCTCTCCAATTCTAATAAGGTCAAAGCTTGTAACTTTAGAGCGTACTCTTAGCAAAAATTCATCAAGCTCACTGACCTTAGTTTTTTTACCTAAGTAAACATTCCTTTCACGAAGCCAAAGCTTGACTGACTTCTCCATTTCTTTCAAAGAACTTTATTTAATCCCCTCCTGCATAACAATTACAAATGCATTCGCTTTGCCAACTTCCATCGCCCTGGATGCCAGAATTTACGCTTGTGACTAATGGGTGATGTTTTATCCTCAATAACTTTTATCAAAAACTCGAGGATACGATCTTCACTATAAAACTCATTGGGTTTATTATTATGAAAAAAAGGTTCTTTAAGGATTGAACGATATAAATCATCATCGTTATCAACCTCAAGTATTCTGTTAATAAAATCATCATCGCTAGAATAATCATAACGACAAAGCATACTCTTGGTATTGAACTCCTCATTTACTCGTCTGTTACCCCAATAAATGGGTATGCACTGAGCCCACATTGCATCGACTATTTTCTCCGTGGTATAGCCTTCCATTTCTTTATTTTCAAAACACATATGGAACTTATAAGGTTCGTTAAAGGCCCTCTTTGGCCGCCCCCCAATAGGTAGTGAACCACCAATGTTATTCATAAACCTACCTCCAGAATCAATCGTCTTCTTATCATTGAGCTTTAAGAAAAAATCAATTCGCGCTCCTGCCCGCCGTTTATTACCATTAGAAAAAACAGTTGAACAAAACTTATTTTTCTTATTAAAAACATTCTCTACATAATCAGGACCTTTGATCAACTCTATTGGCGTACACTCACTACCCCAGACATAATAAGGGAAACGTAGGTTTCTTGAGTCATCTAGATAATGACAAGTCATCGCATAATCAGTTTTTCGCCAATCAGGCATAATAGACTCCCCAGTCCAAAATAACTTACGGCAAGTATATAAACGGTTAAGGTGCCCTCCCTCTTGGAAAATTAGTAAATCTGGGCGATCATTAATCTCCACGGTAAATTCCCGCTGAAGTATATTCGTAAACCAGTTATCGACTTTATTAATGCACCCAAAATCACTAAAATCTAACCGCAATTTTGGCTTTATTTTTCCTAATGTCATTATTTTAACTTTCCTCTTTTTCTATTACATTGCACTCATTTTACGCACAAATATTTAAGTAAAATTTAAACATATCATTGCACGCCACTATATCGTAAAATCTAAATCAACAACACTTATCTCTTTTTCTTTCGTACTCTGTTAATACTTAGTCATTATTAGGAACCATCTAATGCACGACATTGTGATTCTTTGTAAATCTTACAAAAATGATGTTAATCGCTTTGCTAATCTGGCAACAAGTATTAACCGTTTCAACCAAGATCAAATTCCATTTTATCTTTGTATCCCGCAGACAGATAAATCTCTTTTTGATCCCATCATTAAAGAACACCACATTCATGTTATTTTTGATGAGGATATTTTAAATTTAACAATGGCTTGCAGCCAAGAAAAAGAAATTACCTTGCCCGGAAACATATTACAACAAGTTACAAAATCTGAGTTTTGGCGCCTAGGCTTATGTAAGAATTTCGTGATGATTGATTCAGATTCTTTTTTTATTCGAGATTTCTTTATTTATGACTTTCTTTGGGATGAAGAAACTCCGTACACCATAATTAATGAAGGTCGCCATCAAAGAGAGTGGGCGGCTAGAGTTGGGCACAGCAAGTTTTTACGGCAATATACCGAATTACGCGACAATTCTCGAAAACTATTTTCTAGAAAAACCATTAACTTTGACTTCGCTCCAACACCCTGCATTCACTCCAGTAAGGTCTGGCAAGCACTTTATGAAACTTATGCAAAACCGCAAGGAAAAAGTTTTTATGATCAGATTATTGAATTTCCTTGCGAAACACAATGGTATGGGGAGTTCCTTTTATCAAACCCCATTATTCGTTTAATTCCTCGCGAACCATTATTTAAAGTTTGGGGGTTTCAGTCACAGTATGAAGAAAGTCTACACCTAGGTGAAACCGAAGAAGTCCTATCAAAAAATTACCTTGGTATTGTTAAACAGTCAAACTGGGATGAAGATTTAGACTACCAAAAGAAACAACGCAGCTTTTTATCCCGTCAGGTAAGAAAGCTCAAGAAAAAATGGTAAAACCATCTTCAACAAATTAACTATGATTACCACCACATTAAAATCAATTCCACAAAAAATACTCGTTATTACTTTACGCCATCTAGGTGACGTAATTTTAACGACGCCTCTTATATCATCACTGCACCATGCCTACCCAAACGCCTGCATCGATATTTTAGTTTATACCAATACAGCACCTATACTTAAAAACAACCCAGCTATTAACCGAATTATTACCGTTAAGAAAAAGCCATCCTTCCATGAATACAAGGTTCTTTTAAAAAAGTTATTCCGCCAATATGACCTAGCCGTTGTTACTCAGACAGGAGATAGGCCTTTAATTTATTCCTTATTTTCCTCTAAAACAAGAATCTCCGTTGTTCCTGAACAAAACCAAAAAGGGAATTGGAAACGCTACTTTTTCCGCGGTTGGGTTGAATTTGATGATGAAAAAACCCATACTGTTTTACAGCTTTTAAAGTTGATGGACACTATTAATCAAAAAAAAGTTTTCCATTTAACGCCCCCCACCAACAATACTGATACAACCTGCACATTACTGCCGCCCAAAATCCAACAGTACGCTGTTTTACACTTATACCCGCTTTGGACATACAAACAATGGACCCTTAATGGCTGGCAACAGATTGCAACTTACTTACTCGATAAAGGAATCAATATTGTTTTAACCGGCGGTCCAGATTTAGATGAAATAAATTACGTTACCCAATTTCAACAATCATTGCCTGGATCCACTATCAATTTAGCCGGCAAAACATCACTTGCTGAGTTAGCCGATATCATTAAAGATGCTCAACTATTTATTGGCCCCGATACGGGAACGACACATTTAGCCTCCGCAACTGGAACCCCAATTATTGCCATCTACGGACCAACTAATCCGGTTAAATGGGCACCTTGGCCCCAGGACTATACTTCAGAAAAAAATCCTTTTAAAAAAACGGGCAGCCAAATCATCAATAATGTTCACCTGATACAAGGTGAAGCCTCGTGCGTACCCTGTTACCTTGAAGGATGCGACCGACATCGCCAAAGCCGAAGCGACTGTTTAGATACCCTTCCCGCAAGCAAAGTTATTCAAGCTATTGATGCTATACTGCTTCAAAATTAAACTATAAATATCAGCTATAAATTAATTCAATACCTCACTAATTAGAAATTATGCTAAGCGTCATCATCATCACAAAAAATGAAGCCACTCATATTGTAAGATGTCTTCAATCGGTTTCTTGGGCTGATGAAATTATAGTTCTGGACTCTGGCAGTACGGATAACACTGTGGCGCTGTGTACAAAATTCACTGACTTAGTCTTTGAAACTGACTGGCCAGGATTCGGCCCTCAAAAACAACGTGCTTTAGATAAAGCTCAATATGATTGGGTACTTTCCATTGATGCCGATGAATGGGTTACCTCTGAACTTAAAGAAGAAATTCTGACCGTCGTAAAATCTACTGATACGCAAGGTTACAACATTCCAAGACTTTCTCAATATTGTGGCCGTGAAATGAAACACGGTGGCTGGTGGCCTGATCATGTCTTACGATTATTTCAACGCCCCCATGGCCAATTTACCGATGATGTCGTTCACGAAAGAATCATAGTCAACGGCACCATTAACAACCTCAAACATCACCTTAAACATGACGCTTTTGTAGATACCTCTGAAGTTCTACATAAAATCAATCAGTACTCCTCATTAGGGGCTGAAAAACTTTTATCAAAAGGTAAACAAACTTCCTTTCCACTTATTTTAGCCAAAACCTTTTGGACATTCTTTCGGACCTATATTTTAAAAACAGCCTTTCTGGATGGCCGGCAAGGCTTTATGTTGTCGGTCTCTAATGCAGAGGGAACTTATTATAAATATTTAAAATTACTAGACCTCCAAAACAAGACGCCCTGATGCCCTTTACCTCCATTATCATCACCACTTACAACTGGCCAGAGGCGCTTGAAGCTTCCTTAACAAGCTTACTTGACCAAAACCAAAAAAACTTTGAAATCATCATCGCCGACGACGGCTCGACTACCCCGACGAAAACACTCATTAAAAAGTTTCAAGCAAACAGCACCATTTCTATTAAACATGTTTTTCATGACGACCAGGGGTTTAGAGCAGGCACTATTCGTAACAAAGCCGTTGCCGCTAGCGACGGAGACTATCTTATCTTTGTCGATGGCGACTGCATCACACTTCCCAGCTTTATTCATCGCCATCAGCAATTAGCTGAGCCTAATTTTTTTGTCCCCGGCAACCGTGTTCTACTTTCAAAGGAATATAGCCCACAAGTTTTAAGTACAAAAGACCCTCTCCATAAAAAGTCGTTACCCTTTTTTCTCTATTTATGGGCCACCCAAAAACTAAACCGATATATCCCTTTTCTACATTTACCCCTTGGACCACTACGCTGCCTGACCCCTAAAAAATGGCAAAAGGCGATGACTTGCAACTTGGCCATGTGGAAGAAAGACTTTATAGCTGTTAATGGTTTTGATGAACAATTTCAGGGCTGGGGGTATGAAGATTCGGACCTAGTTATCCGCTTAATTCATAACCAAATAAAACGTAAAGAAGGACGCTTTGCCGTTCCTGTACTGCATTTATGGCACAAAGAAAATGACCGTAGTCAACACGATGAAAACTACCAACGCCTACTAGACAGGCTATCTCAACCTAATTTCATTCAAGCTAAGTCTGGATTTGACCAATATTTGTAAGCGTCAAACAAAACCAAAACACCTACTATCTACAGCATTTAGGTAAAATAATATCCTCTTTATCAGGTGCATTTGGAAAATCCAAAGCATGCGGGAATTCTAAAACGCTATCTACATTATTAGCCCTATCTTTTCGATAAAAAGTTATTTCAAATACGTCAGGTACTTCCACCACATCATTACTTATTTTTGGTGAACAATTATTGGGGTGAATATGAACAACTGTAAAATCTCTTAATATTTTTGTAAAAACATGGTTTACCAAAGAAAAAGTATGTTTAGAAAAAACCATTTTCATGTGATGAAATTCAATTACCATAATACGAAACTTCCTTAAAGTTTCTACTGGAGTATCTAAAATTACTGGAAATTCACCACCTTCAATATCCATCTGTAACATTAGATCTTTATCTGATTCTTTATATTTATCTGAAACCCAATCTTCAAGCCTTATATATTTATCGTTATTAATATCTCCTAGATACTTTTTCTCAAAATTAAACAACGAATTATTAGACGGTGCTGATTCAACCGAGTAATCAGCCATATATGACTTTACACCCTTACTTGCCAGAGCAGACTCAAACGAAGAAGTCTGCTCTACTCCAGGAGAGAAACAGGCTCCCAAATCGTCCACATCATCTGGCACTAAATAACCACCGTCTGCATTAGCACCAATTCTAATAAGCTGTTTCTCTTGAGCTATTGGCCGCATCATTTTACAAAATCGAGAAAGATCATTGTTTGATGTCACCTCACTACTATAAACCCCTTTTGCGATTAAATATTTTTGGAATAAATGCTTCAACTTCATAAAAACGTATCCTTAATATTACTGGAAAAATATATTTTAGATCTGTGTCGTTCTACTTACCTGTTCAACTAGCTTCATTAGGATTCTACTTTTTTTAGAATCTAAAAATAATAATAGCTGGAACTTTAAAAGCAAACACCCAAAAGGCTAACAAAAGAATTACCTCGCTAATACTTGAAAGCTTCAAAGGAGCAACTAATTTGTTAAAAAGATTATAAATTATTAACACACCATGAAAATACTTATTACCGGTGGCGCGGGCTTTATTGGCTCTGCACTGATCCGTCAACTCATTAATCATACTGAACATTCTGTCATTAATGTTGATAAGCTCACCTATGCAGGCAATCTTGATTCCCTTAGCTATGCAGCAAATAGCACGCGTTATCATTTTGAACCGGTGGATATTTGTAACCGAAATGGCATCGACCGATTATTAGCCCATTATCAACCCGATGTTATTATGCATCTTGCTGCCGAATCCCATGTTGACCGCTCTATTGATGGGCCGGCTGAATTTATAGAAACCAACATCAT
>ENA-OSET01003070-OSET01003070.1-sediment-metagenome-genome-assembly--contig:-NODE-3070-length-15580-cov-10.397987_pt1 | contig 15580 bp, 16 predicted proteins | sample MGYA00237882_ERZ534229 | MGnify/ENA primary metagenome ERZ534229 (study PRJEB26408, sample SAMN06266212) | sediment metagenome | isolation source: Hudson Canyon methane seep mesocosm | place... | reverse complement strand
TACCTTGCGGCCTTTTTTAGAATATCTCGTTCCTCCGTCACGCGTTTAAGTTCGGCCTCTAGTTTGGCTAATTTTAACTGGTCATCTGAGGATTTAACTCGCTTGGGTTCATCCGATAACTGGCTACGCCAGTGATATAAGGTTTTGGTACAAATCCCTAACCGTTCTGACACCTCAGCAACTGAATAACCACGCTCAGTTATTTGCTTGACGGCTTCAGTTTTAAACTCTTGGGTATAACGTTTTCCTTTGCTCATAAACACCTCTGTTTGAAGTTACATTGTAACTATTAAAAGTGTCTAGCAAAATCTGGGAAGTCCAAACAGTGGCTAAAAAGACCTGTGTAAAATAGTACTAGTGCTTTAGTGTGGCACTTTAGCAGTGTCAGAATCATTGATTACATCATGAGTATGAACATCAATAATCGGTATTAAATACGAAAAAGAAGAATCGATTCCTCGGTTACAATTAGCATAATTACCTCTAAGAACTTGGTGAGCATTACGGGACTTAATTTCGTTATGAACTCGCAGGTAAGAAACAGACTTGGATGGTAAAATATCTCTCAGTCTTAATAAGCTTTCATCATCAAGCTCTGCTACTCGATTACAATCAAGAACATCAGAGTTTACTTTGTTTGGCGTCCTAATGATGCCATCGACATCAATAGCCACCTTAAAGATAGTACTTTCTCTTTGGTCTTCAATTAGAGCTTGTTCTAATTGGATTGTAGTCAAATCGCTCATGAGTTTTCCCTTATTTTCAGTCGGATATAATAATAACTAATTATAAGTATCAGTTGATGAATATAAGCTGAACGGAATAATTCGTTATTGAAGAATAACAGGTATAGTAAGCCGTAATGTTGAACAAAATACATAGGGAATTAATAAATTACTTATTCTCAGTGTTTCCTTCTTGCTGTATTCATATTTCAGTCATGCTATTCCTTCAAACTATCGCTCACATTAGTTCACTTGCAATATCATGCATTGTCCAATTTATGACACTGACATATGTAGTTGTATTAACGTCAAGTCAAAGGTTCCGACGAGCCGAGTCGAACCAAAAAAATTTGGTGTTTCTTAAAATTTTGGCAAACAAATTACTTTCAACTAATGGTTTTGATTGTTTTATATGATTTTCCAACTCTCATCTCAAATACCATTTTCTCTAATTTAATCTTAGATTTATCAGGACTTGAAAAGTAATCCAATGCTCTAAATGGTCTCCCAAACTCAGTCTGAACTAAATCAACAGAGTAACCTAAATGTCTTAAGTAATTCATAATTACAGTTTTAATAACCGCATCATCAGCGGGCATCGAATACAACAAATTAGTAAACAATTCTCGACCTTCACAAAATGAACGTGTTTTTGTTATTACATTAACTTTGTCATTTAATTCCTCCCACTTTTGACTAATAAATTCCCTCTCACTTTTCAGAATAGTTCCTGCAATACCTAACCCATCTATATCTTCTGCATAGCGAAAATTATTAGTTCCAAGATGATTAACACTCCATATAAAATCATCTAAAGGCTTACGTTCTATCAAAGTTGGAACGCCATTTTTAATAGGTTCACCATACTCATCATCATCAAATTGAATCAAGTGGCACTTTTCTTCAACATTTCTTCGCAACCTATAAGCGACCGACTCTGGGTCAAGTCTTGTTATGTAATATTCCAAAAATGTTTTAATTGAAATAACATTAAGATAATCTATATCAACTGATTCATCCTCGGGTATTAGAGAAAACCCACCTTCCCCCAACTTCTTAAACCAGCCAGTGACTGGTGTACGATAACTAGCATCCCATTGTTTTTGCAGGACAGTATCATCATTTATGCTTGAAAGAATTGAAATAACACCTTTCACTCTATCAATATATTCCTGAATAGAAGAGATAAAGTCCTTATCTCCATTAACGCTCACTGCTCTTTCTTTAGTTATCTCAGATAGTTTATCCTCGGCATTTTTTCTACTTGTGAAATGCCTAGAATTCTGTTCATTAGCCCAAAAACCATCTCTTGCAACATGATTTTCAAATGCTTTAAGCACTTCATGAGCAGACTTAAAAATAGAAGCTAATTGTATTGCAAAGTCTTTATATACCCTAACTGATCTATCGTAATGTTCATAATACAACTCACTCGCTTCAGCCTGATTAGCTTTTATTTGTAATATCCTAGTTGCTTCAGCAGTCTCATTGGCTTGTTTTTGTAACTCATTTGCCTGAGCTTGCAATGTTGCTGTGTATTTATCTGTTTCATTGGCTTGCTCTTGTAATTTTTTTGTATTGTCAGAAATCCTAATTGCAACCAAAGCTCCTGCTACTCCAATAGCTAATGCCGCCGCTATTGCAAAGTAATTAGAAACAACGTCCTCTGTCAACTCGAGATGAATATTGGGGTTTGGCTTGTAATTAAAGTCTGCTCCAGCCCCCCCAAACAGCCATGAAACCAGAGAGCCTCCATTTGCAATATCATGTACAAAAAAAGCCCCCATAATTAAAGCAAAAATAAATATCCCAACGGTATACCATAAAAAGCTAGCAACCTCAGAGGTAAGCCAGCCTTCCATTTTTCTTTCTACAACATCACTTCCTGATGTCGTAGAAAGATAACGTTCAACTCCTGTCTTTTTTTTATAATCTGCATTATTTATCTGCTGACTTTTCATCATAGAGTCCTAAATCCATATAAATTTGTCATGCGACTATATCAAATTATAAAAGCCAAACCCAATTTATTGTTTCAGTCATGTTATTCCTTCAAGATATCGCTCATATTGAGTATCTTGATAATGTCATACATTGTCCAATTTATGACATTGAGACTACCGCCATATGTAGAAATATTAAGCAGTAAAACATCAATAATGTTCAATTAACTCGCGAGTAAAATCAATGATCATTCCTCGCTGTTAAGGTAATGTCAATTTTTTAGGAAGAATTTGTTAATGCATTGTTAGATCTAGCCTACAGCACTTTGGAGTGCTTTATTTAAAGTGTTCACTTTTTCGTCAAAGTCATTAATTCGCTGTTCTAGAATCTTAAGTCCATTTTCACCAAAAAAGAAAAAATCTTTCTTAGTGAACGAGTCAATAACATCAATAATTCTTTCATCTTCTATTTTATGCCCAATATCTTCCATATAAGTTTTAATTTGTTCTTTTATCAAATCGCTTTCAGGTATATTATTCAACATCTTCAAAAATAATTCTTGGCCTGTTTTGAATATAAAGGCATCTATCGTATTTATACATCGCTCACCATCTTTATCTACACCAGTAATATTATAAATATGCTCATAAGGGAAGAAAAAGCACTCTCCAGCACGAGCTAACAAATGGACATGAGAGGAATCTGAAGCATTATATCCATCCCCCATTAATATGAAATGTACATCTTCACCATCAACCTCATCGCTGACTGTTTGATAAATCGTGTTAAACCAGCCATCTAAAGAATTAAGTACAGTTTTTGGAGTGGCGGTAGTTAGCATATATTCAATATATGAAATAATAGACGAGAGATCGTTATATTCAATATGAGGAGGAGTGTGTTCAAGGTGATTAAGATTATTAAGATAAACATCCTTTGGAACTACGATACTTTTTCCTTGTTGATAAACATCACTGTAGCTTGAGCTCCAAGCGTTTCGAGATAAATAATTTTCATTTATCTGAACCAACAATTCGACTAACTCAACAAAATGATGCTTCATACTTTTAACAATAAATTCAATCTCTTCATTACCTTTAATACGATCATTAAAAGATGAACGTTCACTTGAATGGAAATTTACTAAATCATCCCATTTTGGAAATGAAGACTCCATAGCCTTATTTAAAGGCTTATCTGATGACATTAACTTTAAATATACTTCTTCAAGTTGTAATTGAATTCTGGCTATTTTCCCTAAATGCCTAATCAACTTTTTATAATTAACGCTAGCCTCATGATACGAATCAGTAATTAACTTATTTGTTTCAAGAGTAAGTTGTGTTTTGGCAATTTTCAGGCTGGAATCATCAGTTCTCGCTTGTGACTTTGCAAGTTGATGTGAATTCATAGCTAGAACAATCGCTATAAAAGAGCTCAGCAGTGCAATAGGAATACCTAACAAGTAAGCAAGTGTCGATGATGATGTTTCAAGCTCCTTAAGAGGGACGAAAATACTCCCTGAATCATCTAAACCTATAGAGGAAAAATATAGTCCAATAGCCAAACCACCTACAAATAAAACTATCAAAACCAACCTAAAAAGTAATGACCAGAATGTATATTTATAAATATTATCTGTAGTGCGCTCAAAATAATTCTTATTTTCATTAGACTCTTTAGAAGATGTCTGTGTATCACTTTTTTTCATACCAACAATTCCCTCATTAATTTAAGTAGCAGTCCCGCTTAGCTATTATGAATAATCTATCCAGAACAGGAGTTTAAGTTAACCTCTTTCGTGTTTTTTATCTCCGTATTAGAAGTAGGATCTGTAATTATTTTATTTGTTATGAGTCTAATAGCTATCTAGGCTTGTGCAATGTTCAACATTTCTAAAGACATATTTAGCTATAACATTAGCCCAAATGCTTACCTGCTTGCATATATTCGACCTCTTCTTCAAATCTTTTTTCTGAAGTAGATAGGTAATTAATTGCGTTGAATTCTATACCGAAGTTTGTATCCACAGTATCTAATGAATATTTTTTACGAGTCATGTATTCAATAACTGAGTCTCGGATTATTTCACCATCAGGCATTGAGTGAATCAAGTACAGAAACAATTCTATAGCCTCATATATCCGTTTACACTCCTCATCAGGATAATTATTATCTGTCACGAGATTTTGCGTTTCTGGATCTCGATAGACTATCGTTTTTGTACCTTTTAAACGGTAATATTCCTGCTCTTCCGTTAATATTTTTCCAGCAAGCTTGATACCCTCAATATCTGATGGGTAAGAGAAATGTGGATCATAGGTTGGAAAGTAACCAAAATCTCCTTCGTTAGTGCTAACTGGCTCACCTAAAGACTCCCTAACAGTAGGTTTAAGACTTAGAGAGATTGTTTGTTGGGTTAAATTCCTTGAATGATAGTTTAAGTAATTTTTAACCGAAACTATATCGTCATATTGAAGTTCAACAGCATTTGCACCCGCGGGTCGTAAATGGTATTCACCCTGAGGGTCTTTTAGAATTGATGGCCATGGAGTGAGAGGACCGGTGTAGCTTGCTTGCCATTGCTTATGAAGTTGATCATCCTCAATTATAATTGTCAGGATAGCTATAATTTCTTCAAGAGCCATTCTGTAACGTTCAACACCTCTATTATAATCCGAGTCATCAATATAATTCTTTGTGCTTGATATTAATTGCTCTGATAAGGCTTCTTTAGCGGCTTTCGGACTTTCAAACCATTTCATACAGATAGCTGACTCTATGTAACGTTGGTAAGCGATTTCAAGATCAATAGATGATTTAGATAGACTTGCTATAGCTACTGCTAATCTTCTATATACTTTAAGTGAGTCGTTGAAGTACCTTTCATAATCATCACTAACTTTAACCTGATAGGCCATAATTCCCATACGATTAGCTTCCTCTTGCAACCTTGCAGTATTCTCCGAAATTTTAATTGCAACCCAAGCACCTGCAAATCCAACGGATAACGCTCCTGAAATCCCAATATAATTGGCAATTAAGTCAGCAGTAACCTTGAAATTAACTTTATCCTCTATAAAAAAACCACCTACAGAAGCATCATAAATAAGGAATCCACTCACAACTATACTTAAGCCTAATAATATAGCGGTATACAATAAGAATTCACTTGCGGCAGCACTACTTTTAGAGGTTTGGGGCGTACTATTCCTTGTTGTTTCTTTATCTTCCATTTATCACTATCCTATAATAATTATGAATTGGGCTTAGGTCAGACTATGTTGTGTGTTCACTTGTTATAATGATATCCGTCTTTAGTCACTAATATTAAAACGATCATTAGTAGCATAATCCAGAGTATTATTTGTTATTTTATAAATTATAGCTGTAGATTTACGACATTTTCGTGCTTTTATCTTATTTATCACTCGTAACCACGATAAAATACCGTAAGGGTATCGATTTTAGCTTTATTAGGCTGTTTACGGTGTTGTTGATTCATGTTCTGTCCTTTTTATTGTTATCATCTTCTAGCCAAGCTCTGACTAAAAATTTCGTAGCCTCGGACACCTGTTGATTATCTGCTAAAAACAATTGTTCCAACTCTAGTTCTTGTTTTGCCAAATTCAGCCCTAAGGTTGCTCGTTCAGGGTAAATCACTTTATAAATGTAATAGTCGCCGGCAACAATATCATCATGATAAGAAGCGACGCAATTTTCTTGTTCAATGCCTTCTTGAATCAATTCAATTTGATTACGAATAGCAATGACGTTGTCATTTCCTAGAACAGGTGGTTCTGGGTAGATAATTTCTTCCAGTTCATCCTGTTGTTCTGTCTCCTTTGAGTTTGTCCTTTCAACCAGTTCATCATGTAGCTGCTGAAGCTGTTCAGCTGATTGCAGTGATGACACGTTAGCCATAATTGCATTGATACCAAGGTGTTGCCCTAAACGAAGTGTATCCTTGAATGTTGTATCAATACCCTCACACCACTCGCTTTGGCTTAGTTGATAAATTAGTCTGCTACCAATAAGTTCAGGATAATCCAATAGCAAAAGCACTAGTCTGTGATGAAGTGTTTTACAGTGATTAAGCTTATGATTAGTATCAAGTGATGTTAATTTCTTGATAATACTAACTGCCAGCACATCAAATTGAATAAAATCCAACTTCGTTAATAGCTTTCGCACTGAGCGACCGGCAGGTAAGCCACATAACAGAGCAATCTCTGCTCTTGGCAATAACATAGTTGCCAGCAATTTGTCTTCAGACCAATATGCTTCTTTTGCCAACGTCAGTAATAACCAAAACAAGGTCGGCTGACTAGAAAATAGCTGATATGCCTGTTTGTAATGACTAGTGAGATACAAGATCGCAAAATAACCGCTGTATTTATGAGCTTTAATCCGGATCTCGTCAGGGATAGCGACCAACCACGATTGCAATTCTTCATCGTGGCTCGGCAAGATACTTAAACTCGGCTCGGTATCAAACAATGATAAACGTTCACCCATGCCTTTTGAGTTACTAATTTGCCAAGTGATGCCCTCATTCCAATAGCTGATCCGCATCGTCACATCACCCAAGCAATGAATCAGCAATTCGCGCGATGACATTGGTATATCATTCGTCAATTTTTGATGAACCTTATTCATTAAAGTTCGTTCAACTCGTTAATGAACTTTTTGAAAAATACAGGATTTTGTTCATCGCGTAGCGGTTCGCCTTCATCACTCACAATAAAGCCAAAGAAGTTTCGCATGCCTCGCTCGACTAGGCTCTCAAAAAATTCAGGACTGAGTTGGAATGACACACCTTCAAACTCAGCGCGTTCATACATATATACAAAAACACGGGTGGCAATTTCTTTATTTTCCATTTATTACTATCCTTTATTAACTATGATTTTTAATGATTAGATATTAAAGTTCACTCTGCCTCATATTCTTCTCTTAAGTAGTTCACAAACAACTGCGTACTCTCTTCGGAAGAAAGTACACCTGCCTTGCCTAATGCATGGATTAGCTTTTCCGTTTCATCTGTATCGACATTATCTGTGAGCCTGTTGACCTGTTCTGCGAATTTCTCATATTCCGTCTCAAAATAAACAACACGATTTCGAGTTGCCAAATCATTCACAAACCCTTTTACATTTGTTTTTGGGAGGTCAAAAGGACCCCGTTCACGAGTCGAGTACAGTTCAAAAAATTCACGATTATTATCATCCGCAATAAATCGGCCGTCGTCACCTACCTGCAATCCATAAAAGTATCGTTCTCCTTGTTGATACAACAAAGAGATATCCCGATCAAAATCCATCAGGTATAACTCTTTCGAGCCTCCAAAATGTAATCTCTCGGCCAAATAACTAGAGATTTTTGACACTACTTCATAGTCTTCCATGATGTTCACCTTTAATAAAATCCAATAGGACGGGTTGGTTTGGGAGAATAATTCTCTTCAAAATCCACTGGCATCAGTGAAATCAAGTCATCACGCTTACCAATGCTGCATTTATCACGCTGTAATGCTTTGGCACATGCTTTCCACAACGTTTTTTTCAAATCCCTTGGTGTACGTTGTTGCAACAATGTCATCACAGATTCTGACAGGGACAAGTTAAAACTCAACCCCCAGTCATTCTCACTGAGTAACTCGCCAAAAACAGAGTACACCACTGCTCTCATCTGTTCTTTACTCGGCATGTTCACATGATAAATATCAAACCGTGACTGGATAGCACTTGGTACATCATTCAAATTATTGGCTGTTGCAAACATAATAATATGAGCGCAATTCATTGGAAGCTCTAATGCTTCGTCAATAAATTTTGATGCAGTATGTTGCTCCAATAAGCTGTACAAAGACCCCAGCACTTGATAATCACCTTTTGATGCTTTATCAATTTCGTCCAGCACGATGATAGGATTAGCATTAGTATTGTGTTGCAAGGCTTTTGTGACCTCTCCTTGACCACCATCCTTCCACTTTGTGCTGTTACCTCCGATCACAAATCCATTCGAGGTCGATGCCACATCAATTACCCGAACATGACCAACATCCAATACGTTAGCCACCTCATTAATTAGACGTGTTTTACCAATACCAGGCGGCCCATCTAATAAAATAGGAGGGTGTTTGATAATTCGGTTTTGTCCATAATATTCCAATTCCAACAAGTCTTTGATGTGGCCAATAACCTGTTTAAAGTTGGGAAATTTACGTTTTAGACCTTCCAGATCTCGTAACTTTTCTTCCGTTACACGGGCTAAAGATCGCTTTGGATCAGTTTTAAGAATGTTGGTATAAAGCTCATGACGTGGATCACGATCATCTTCAAGTTTGTCCAATGCTTGTTTAAATAACGTTGGATCATAGAGTTGTACCATGTGCTTTTCTCCTGTGCTAGATTCGGGTTTGGCCGCATGAAAATCGCCTGTTTCTTCATCTAATAACCATTCATTTGGATCAATTGATGCGTCCAAGATTTCATCAGTCTCTGTCTGAGATGCTTTAAGAACGGCATATTGACGAGCCCTAACCTTTGCCAATAATGACTTTTCTCTATTATTGTTATTGCCCATTGGCTTCTCCTTGTTTAAGTTTTTGTGTAGTACGACCTAAAGGATTTGATCGAAATTTGTGCCCTATATCCTTCCTTCCACATCAGTGATAGTTTTTGTTTTTCTTATCTTTTTCCTCATTAATCTCATCAAGATTGACAATAATCATTTTATTTTTAAACGCCCTATCCATTCCGTTCGCTGCTGCCTGATAATTTCCTCGGAGAATACGATGCGCAGTTAAAATCTTAATCTGATAGTGCACGCGTAATGCGGAAAGACTTTTTGAAGACAACATCAACTTAAGGCGAGTTAACGCTGCCACATCCATACTCTTCACAACGTTGCAATCCAAATAATCAAACTCATTCGGATCTGGATGCTGAATAACCGCTGGATGGTTCACTTTTAGAATCTTTGTACGATCTGCTTTTTCGATATTAGCCATACCTGACGCTCCTTATTGTCGTTTATTCTTAATCATGTCTAAAACCTGCTTTACTGTATAACCGGTGTACTCCCCCGAACCGACACAACGAATGTCATATTCATTGAGTAACTCTCTTAGCTGTTCCAACTCACTAATACTGAGACTACAAGGATAACCTTCACCAGTCTCAGCCATAAGCTCATTAATACTGAACGATTCAGGTTCACCAAACAGCATTTCATCAACCACAACTCGTAACTTTGCATGCACGTTTTCTTGATCCAGCATGTGATATTCATAAGCTGATATAACCACAAAGTCATATTCAACACTTTGTCCTCTTTCAAATTGGCCAACACCTATTTGCAAGCAATTTCGAAGAATATCCGTTTTTATTTCTTTATATCGTTCATCACTAAGCAATACAGCAATCGGTCTACCACGGTAATGAATAGCAACATCTTCGTCTTTAACCCACTCATGCAAATGTTCGAGGTTGCGTTCTACTGCACTCAACTCTGGCATTGTGATCTCCATGTTAACTATTGATAAAGACTATTTCCGTTTTGTAATAACATGATCAATCAAGCCATACTCACACGCATTTTGAGCACTCATAAAGTTATCACGGTCAGTATCTTCAGCGATCTGTTCCACTGTATTCCCAGTATGGTGGGCTAACATGCTGTTGAGCTTATGCCTTAATGACAGGATCTCTTTGGCATGAATTTCAATATCCGATGCCTGTCCTTGATAGCCACCTAATGGTTGATGAATCATGATGCGTGAGTTAGGTGTGGAGTAGCGTTTTCCTTTGGCGCCTGCTGCCAGCAAAAATGATCCCATGCTTGATGCCTGCCCGATACACATGGTGCTGACGTCAGGTTTGATAAATTGCATGGTGTCGTAAATTGCCATGCCTGCAGTTACAATTCCGCCTGGCGAGTTAATGTAGAGGTGGATGTCCTTGTCCGAGTTTTCAGCTTCCAAAAATAGCATCTGTGCACATACAAGATTAGCTGTATGGTCGTCAACAGGGCCAACCAAGAAAATGATCCTATCTTTGAGTAACCGTGAATAAATATCAAAGACGCGTTCACCTTTAGCCGTTGTTTCCACAACCGTTGGCACAAGGTAATTTACAGGTTGAACATGGTGACTATTTAACATCTACTGATTCCTTATTATGGTCTTGCTGGCTTCCTTTAGGCATAAAAAAACCCAGCATCAATTCTGATCGCCAGGTTTAATTCTGACTCAGTGATCCCCGTTGAGGCATCACCGAGTAATATTCGGTGGTGCCTACTGTCTTAATCGTATTATGTGTAACACCTTGTTCATACTAACCTTCTGTAAAAGAGAGACCATCCCTCAAAATTTAACACCAGTATACAAACCTAAACTGAACACAGGCTGAATAACCATATTTTTTCACCCCACTCATAAAATTAATAATTAAACATGCTAAAATTGCCTCAAATCCAAACTTTAATCGTATGAGTTGTCCGCTTAAATGCGATATACAACCTATAAAGAACGGTTAATTTAATATCTAAAAGGGTTTGGAATACCGTGATCAACTAAGTTGTCACGGTATTTTTTTGCCTATTAAAAATAGAAATAGATACATTAAACCTACTTTTATTAAGCCCAATTCTCTGGTTCATAACGTTCAAAACCATATTTTTCTGCAATAGCTGGATCTTCAGTGCAAAGATAGTGATAATCATCACCGCCATTCGATGTCTCTAGATCAAGCTTAATACCATCCTTACTCATTTGCTCTAACTTAGTAGCTGCCGACTTCAAGATTAGCGCCATTTCCTCAATGGTTTTTGCATCTGAGGTCAGCCATTTATTTCGCCAAATATATTCATATTGATCAGCCATAACTATTCTCCTTTTAAGTAAATAATTGTCCACATTTCAATTAATTGTTGCACATCTACACCTGCTCTGTGTTGCTTCCCTGCTACTTTTTTCCATGCTTGCTCACTAATTTGTGTTAATTGTTCATAAAGACGTTGTGAACTGACAGACTTTTCTAACAACACATTATCAGGTGTCGATTGCTGATTAAGCTGTCGACCAAACACATGCCAAGAATCACCAAAATTAAAATACATATACTCATCTGCAGCTTTAAATAAGGTTTCACACCAGTCCAAATCGAATTCGTAGGCATTGGTCAGCAATACTTTGTCGGTTAGTACCTCGTTCATTCGCTGTGCCACCCATTTCGGGTGTTTGCCCTCTTCAAACAATTTCTGTTTTGAAATACCATGAATGTCTTGGGCATAAGGATCCCAATCACGCCAACTTTTAATAGCATGTACATTAATTAAATGACTTTCAATACTGCCATCTTCCAGTGACCACGCCACTTCAATTGGGTAACTATCTGAGTTTAGACTACTTGCTTCAAAATCGATAAACAGTGGTTGTGTGATTTTCTTTTCCATTTAAATTTCTCCTTTATACGTTTAAATCATCAACATCTAAGCCCAGTGGAAACTGTTATTGGCAGTCATCGCATAAACAACTGATCCAACCACGCGTTCTCATCTTGCCCTCACTGCCACAGACTTCACATGTTGTAGCTGATTTTTGTTCCGTCTGTGCAACGAGCACTTCAATTTCATACGTTTCATTATCAATGTACAGACATAATTCACCATATTTTTCCTTTACCCATAATGCCGCAGGTAATGAGGATTTTTCATGACCTTGTCGTTTCATCTTTTCACTAATTTCTTCAACCTTTGTTGATACATCTAGCAATAATGAAAACCAGCCATCACCACAACAAATGCCAAGTGTCATCAGTCTGTGTAAGCCTTTAGTACGGTCATCATTAATTGTGTAGCGATATAACAAAGGACAGGCATCAAATAACTGTTGTTGTAATTCTTTTTTCATTACATTTATCCTTACACTTCAACAATCCAGTTTTTATCAAAATCACCCAGCACGCTTTCTCTTGGATACCCCTTTTGATTGCTAATCAATCTGCACTGCCCAATCGGCGTATCCAAATTAGAATGGGTATGACCAATATCACCGGCCAGAATAACGACATCCGCATCCGTTGCTTCGATACTGTAAAAACCCTGCATTTCTAAATGCAAATCTGATAACAGCTGTAATTTCATTTGTATTTTCCTTTTCATTACCTTGAACTGTCATCGTTAATAAAAAACCCCGACAGAAACTTATCCTGTCGGGGTTTAGATAGATCGTTCCTATTCCGAGAGGAGATGCTGCCTCCCAAGAATTCGAGATACAGCGATTACATAATGTTAAGCCACACTATCTGGCTAGGTGTTATATTGGGGATGCACATAACTGTGGCCTTGTATTTGTCATTGTTTCGTTTAGCGTAATCATCGTACCGTTACTCCCTGTTCATTTTTACATTGAGCTAATCCAACACCCTCGACAGTAATAATTTGTCCATCATTACTAATTTTATCTTGGTAATGTTCATGGTGGTGACCATGAAACAATCGCTCCACACCCATTGCTAATGCCAAGTCATCCAATACAGTAAAACCATATCGATGGCATGATGGCGCCTCATGTGTCACTAAAATATCGGCTTGCTGTTGGCTTAATAGTTCAACATCTTCATACCAGATACTACTGTGATGTTGTCTAGGCAAACCACTATAGCGCTCAGAGTTACGTCTGATAACCGAAGGCTGGAAATGCATATAGGTTTCACGTTTTGCCCATTTAGGCTGGCCGTTATTAACACCTAGATCTGGATGCCAAACTTTACTTCTAAACACACCGCCTAGTCCAGCAACTTTTAATCCTGCAATCTCAACCACTTTTCCATGCAGGTTCCGATGAGCCAATGCACTACCAAATGTATAATCATAGTCCTCGTCAGTATCAGTATCGTGATTACCATGAATAAACCATACCTCAGTTTTATCTAAGACTGCTGCAAGCGTTTTTTCTAATGGTGCATCAAGCCCCATATCACCTAAAAAAATAACTGCTTCTGGTTTAGTTTTATCAATTGCCCGAAACACTTTCTGGTAATTTCCATGAGGGTCTCCAACAATTAAAATTTTATGTCTTTGTTTCAATTTACACCTACCATACCATCCTTGATGGTGAATTCGAGGCATAAAAAAACCCCGATTCAAAAGTCTTAAATCGGGGTTTAGATGAACGCCGACTCAATGATCTACAGAGAGATCACAAAGCCTAATAGTGATCTCAAATCAACTGTATATATTCCAAATTGTGTTTGTTATTCGTTTCATATCTTCACTAGTTAAATTCACGACTCGTATTAGAGTCAAATATGAGCATAATTATACAGGACTCGCCCAAAAAGTCAATTATTTTCTTACAATTCAATAAGATAGCGTTATCCTAGCATTTTATACCTTATATATACCTATCGTATTGAAGGTTCTAATGAAACACATCCATTAACGATTTATTTAACTTGTTTTGCCGACGTTAGACGCTTTTGCCTACAAATAATCGTTATTTATTGAAACAAGCCATACTATCTCTCAGTCAACAGTATTTCAAACATATAAATCCATTGCGACTATCAAAAATAAAAATCATCTTTGAATGTGAACATAGTTAATATCACTAACTCACCATTAACTCGGGGAATTCACGATTGAAACGGACTACTGCTGCCTAAACGTTTGCCCACTTCGAATGTATTATCGCCATAAACAATCACTTTACTCATCGATTCCTGTTTAAATTCGTCCATATCTCAGAGCGCAACTCTCTTGCTTAAACTCTTTATGGTTAAGTTTTTTCACCATAAAAGTGTCTATTTTTCTCTGGCCTTACGACTCTGAATTGATGATTGACTAAATACTTTCTGACTTCACGGCAAGACGAACTGCCATGCAAAATAGTATCCTGTTGACAGTTTGAATCGTTTTCCAACCCATCGGTAGCTTCTTCACTGTCAATGTGATGCATTGTTTTGTCGCCCGACTGGTTAGATTTGGAAGCTCCTCAGTTATCGTAATTTGGCACTGCACAGGCAATTTACTCAATACATCCGGAGGTAAGGTTATTGTTTGTGGAATGCGTAATTCAAAGAGTGACTCACCTAATCCAAGCGTATTCAGACCGTCGAAGAAGTTGAATAATTCTAGGAAACTGCTAAATTGCCATTTATTTTTCTTCTGCCTATAGGCTGTTTTCCATGCTGTTATAGCTAGAGCTATTTGTTCATTGCTATGCGATTCGACTATTTTAAAAAGTACAGATAGTCGTTTTGATTCTAATACGTTTTCCTTAAATGTGGTTGTGACGGGTTTTCTAATAAACATATCATTGGAAATCCAAAAAGCCTTATAAAAATCAAACCCTGAATCTAATTCAACCTGTATAGCATGTAACAATATCTTATCGATTTTTTCTTGAGGAATACCGACACTATCTGCCAACTTCGTCGCCTCTCCTTGTCGTCGTAACACCAGTAATAACAACCGATCAATCATTTTTAGACTAAGTTCCTCTTCAACAACAGCTATATCATCCGTTGGCCAGCGAGGTAGGTTTTTAATTGTTGTCACGGTAGATAATGGATCGCTAAATAGCGTATGAATCTTTTCAATAGCCAATGAATTTTGAACTAATGACTTATTACCTGAACGTAATTTTCGTTTATATAATGCCTGCTCACTCGTATTTAACATGCTAGATAAGACGTTGATGGGTATTTCAGTTTTTTGTTGGCTAAGATAAGCTGCCCCCAGCACATCTGATACATGAAAATAACTAGATAAGGTTGTTTGAATCGTCGCATGACCTGCAGCATCTGAAATAGCTTGAAATTTAAATGTACCTAAATCATCTTTAAATCGTGGGTAGGCTTTGATTGCTTCAATACTGTAAGCATCAGCGCGAATTACCGCAC
>ENA-OSET01003069-OSET01003069.1-sediment-metagenome-genome-assembly--contig:-NODE-3069-length-15598-cov-8.335868_pt1 | contig 15598 bp, 15 predicted proteins | sample MGYA00237882_ERZ534229 | MGnify/ENA primary metagenome ERZ534229 (study PRJEB26408, sample SAMN06266212) | sediment metagenome | isolation source: Hudson Canyon methane seep mesocosm | place... | reverse complement strand
GCACCAATAGAGCTATCTAATTGCTCGCCGGCTTTGTTAGTTAAAGTGTAGTGGATAGAAACAACAGGGTTTTCAGTATTTTTCATAAGTATAGATATAAAGGTTGAGTGAAAGGGAAAGTTATAAATTATGAGTCATCACTTTGCTTAGCAAGTGCGGTAAGTGAGGTAATTAAATCTGTAAAGCTCTCTAGTGAGTCCGTTCTAGCAGTTGCATGAGCAATTTTACGTCCTTTTCTAGCTGCTTTATCATATAGGTGCAGGTGCACTTGAGATAAAGACAGTAATTTATCGCTGGCAGGCACGCCACCGATAAAATTTTGCATTGCGGCATAACCAACCGAGTTAGTTGCGCCTAAAGGCCAGTCGGTAATCGCTCTTAGGTGATTTTCAAATTGGCTGGTTTCAGAGCCTTCGATAGTCCAATGGCCTGAGTTATGCACGCGCGGTGCGAATTCATTAACGATTAGCTGATCGCCAACAGCAAATAACTCTAAGGCAATAATGCCAACATAATCAAGCGCAGTGAGTAGGGCATTAACAGTCTGCTCTGCTTGTGCTTGTAGTGGGTCATTTAGCGTGTTTTTGGCTAAACGTAAAATACCTTTTTCATGAGTGTTTTCAGACAAAGGATAATAAACGGTCTCGCCGGATACGCTGCGGCTAGCGATAATAGATACTTCTCGATCAAAAGCTACAAAGCCTTCAACCACGCAAGGTGTATTTTGTACCGCCTCCCATGCAGCAGCTAAATCTTGCTCCTTACGTAAAACGACTTGGCCTTTGCCATCGTAGCCCAACCGGCGAGTTTTCAAAATAGCAGGGTAGCCAATTTTTGGCATTGCTTGTTCTAAATCCGCTAAGCTGGATACTGCGGCAAAAGGTGCTGTAGGAATACCTAAACTACGGAAGAACTGTTTTTCCGTGATGCGATCTTGGCCTATTGCTAAGGCTTTTTCCGGTGGATAGACTGGCGTACTTTCAGCTAGAAAGTGAATAATCTCCACTGGGACATTTTCAAATTCATAGGTGATAATGTCGGCTTCTGCTGCGAATTGAGTTAGCAGAGCCTTATCTGTGTAGTCACCAATTAAATGCTTCCCTAAATCAGCCGCACAAGATTCAGGTGTTGGGTCTAAAAAGATAAATTTAAGGCCTAATGGCTTGCCGGCAAGCGCTAACATGCGTGCTAATTGTCCGGCGCCTAAAATACCAATAACCATTAAGCGAGCTCCCGAGGGTCTGAATTAGCTAGAACAGCATCTGTTTGTGCTTGGCGAAAAGCATTTAATGGAGCTTTATATTCATTATGTTTGTTGGCGATAATAGCCGCCGCCAATAGCGCTGCATTGGCAGCGCCTGCTTTGCCAATTGCTAATGTACCGACTGGAATTCCTGCTGGCATTTGTGCGATAGATAGTAAAGAGTCCATGCCATTTAATGCTTTTGATTGCACTGGAACGCCTAGTATAGGAACGATGGTTTTTGCGGCTACCATGCCGGGTAAATGAGCTGCACCACCTGCGCCAGCAATAATGACCTCCAATCCTCTACCTTCTGCAGTTTCAGCATAAGAAAAAAGTTTATCTGGCGTACGATGAGCGGAAACTACTTCAACTTCAAAAGGAATGCCGAGTTGTTCTAATTTTTCAGCTGCAAAACTCATCGTTTCCCAGTCTGAGGTTGAACCCATGATAATACCCACTAATGCGGTCATTAACTGCTCCTGCAAAGATAACACGCTGACGGCATAGCGAAAAAGTCGCTTATTTCGTTAGCAAAAAACGATTGATTATACCTATGTTTAATGCATATTTAAAATATTCACGCTGCTAACTTTTGGTGTAGCGAGGGCGAAATAAATATGCACTGTGATGAACACTTAAAATAGAAGGGAGTGTGACCTATGAGATGCGTAGGCAACTTCCATTTAAGGCATTATAAATAGCGGTGGGTTGTGCGTGTTTAGGTGTTGCGCCAGGGAGAATAAATAGACTTTCGGCATGTAAATTTTGACGCACGGCTAATGCAGAGCGAGCGGGAACTTGATTGCTAATATTGGCGCTAGTAGAAACAATCGCACCACCATAAGCAGAGCACAGCTGCTGTACTAGGGGGTGAGCGCTAACGCGTACCGCTAAGGAGTCATGTTCACCTTTTAAATAGGTAGGTACCCAGGCTTGCGCAGGAATAACCCAAGTAACAGGCCCCGGCCAGCTAGGCATGATTTGATTGAGTATGCTGGCAGTAGGCTTTAGGAAGGGCTGTAATTGCGTAAAGTCAGAGGCAATCAGAATTAGCCCTTTGTGCATTGGGCGTTGCTTAATATTCAACAAGTGCATAGCTGCACTTTCATTTAATGGGTCGCAGCCTAAGCCGTAAACCGCTTCGGTGGGATAGGCGATAATTTCGCCTTGTTTTAAGGCATGAACTGCCATGCGAATTTTGAAGTTTGAATAATGGCTCATAAACTTTTGTGTGCTCGGTAGAGGAAATAGCAGCCGATCAAGACAAAAGGGATGCTCAGTAGTTGCCCTGTGTCTAGTAAGAAATTATTGCTACCATTGTTAAGGTTGATTTTAAAAAACTCCAAAATAAAGCGCGCACTAAAAATAAGGATTAGAAACCAAGCAAATAAGCGGCCATTTAAATTAAATGTTTTGCTGCGCTGGTATAAATAGAAGAGGAAAAAAGAAATGCCTGCATAGCTAATTGCTTCATAGAGCTGTACAGGGTGTCTTGGGATTTGGTCTATGCGAGTGAAGATAACCGCCCAAGGCATGTCGCTCGCTGTGCCTGCAATTTCTGAATTTAAAAAATTACCAACACGGATCAAACTGCCGCTAAAAGAGGCGGCAATTGCAGCTCTATCTAAAATCCATAGGTAATTAAAAATGGCTTTACGCTGGTAAATATATAAGGCAATTAAAACGCCGAGCACTCCGCCATGACTAGCGAGTCCGCCCTCCCAAATAGCAAATATTTTGCTCGGATTGCTTAAATAATAAGCAGGATTGTAAAAAATAACATGCCCTAATCTAGCTCCAATCACTGTACCGCCGATGCAATACCAAAGTAGCCGGTCGACATCTTCCGTGCTGCCGAGTTCGCGCCAGTAAACCCAGTGCATCAATAAATAATTGCTAAGAAGTGCTAGGGCAAACATCAGGCCGTACCAATGAATACGAATATTCTGAAAGCTTGCTAAAACAGGGTCAAAATCCCAGATAAAATGGTCCATGTTGGTATATCGAAGGTTGGGTTAACTTGCATTTAAGTACAAAAGAAAAACGACGGGAAGTCTTTTCCTCTGCGCCCTCTGTGGTTAAAGTCTTGTCTTTAGTTTATTCTACGGCAAAATCAACAATCGCTTTAAGCATGATATTCATGTCAGCGGAAAAGCGATTGAGCTCAGGGTTGTTGGTATTTGTCGGCATTAAATGCGTACGGACTATGGTTTTTCCTTTAAATTGGTAAGTAACAATATTGCAAGGCATATGCCGTACTGCATGAGGCGACATAAGTAATAAGGTTTTAGCATGGGTGAGATTGCAGAATTGTAGTGTGTCGTATTCGGGGAAGTCTTTTGTGCCGCGATCACGAATCACTTTGCCCACGCGACTGTGGCCGGTAATTCTAAAATTATGTTCGGAAATGGCGATTTCTAGTTCGGCGAGCACGTCTGCGTAAAGTTTGTCTGTTTCTGCTTGATAGTAGGGGGTAAACTCCCCCGTGGGTGTTTGTGCGCAAGCGCTAAGGATCAGCAGGCTTGTGAGTAGAAGAAAAAACTGTGTTTGAGATATTAATAATTTCATAAGTCATTTTAACAGTTGTCAAACGGCAAGCAAAAGTAACAGAGGTTATTCTATTGAGGCTTGCTGTACTGTGTTAAAATTTGCTTAATTTTTTATGCAGTTGTAACTATTTATTTGGCAATAAGCTAATTTCACAGTGAACCCAAAATGCCTGATTCAAAACCATTAAATTTGCCTCCTGGTGAGGACATTATCATTGATTACCACCAACTTGAGCAGGTTCTGCCTAAGCTTACGGATTTGGTAGCGACTCAAGGTAATGTCTTTAAAGCTAAGTTTCCTGATCAAAATAGTTGGGTTTATAACGTTTGTGACCCAGATATGGCCAAGCATATCTTGGTGACGAATTATAAAAATTACAAAAAAGGCGTGGGCATTAAGCAAATTAATGTCTTATTGGGGCGCGGCATTATTGTTAGTGAAGGTGACCTGTGGAAGCGCCAGCGTAAAATGATGCAGCCGCTCTTTAGTAATAAGTTACTGACGCAGCAATTGCCCTTAATGACGCACTGTGCCGATAAGTTAATAGCTAGCTGGGATGATGATATTAAGGCGGGCAAGCCGATAAACTTGACTGAGTCTATGAGTCAGACTGCGCTAGATTTTATTTTACATGCTTTGTTTAGTGAAGATTTAGATCGCATTATTGATGAAACTGGAGAGAACCCGTTTCTTATGGTGACTGATGATTCCGCGCGAGATTTACTATTTGCACGGCGTTTCCGTCAGTTGACGCACTTAGTTAGTGATATGATGCAGCGCCGTCGTGCAGAAAATCGTCAGCCTTTTGATTTGTTAACCATGGTTATGAACGCAACGGAAAAACGTAGCGGTGATGCCATGCCAGAGAAGCTGCAAATCGATGAAATTCTGACTATGATTATTGCGGGGCATGAAACCACCGCGAGTGTTCTAAATTGGACTTGGTACTTGCTCGCGCAACACGTCGATATTGAGCAGCAAGTTTTAGCAGAAAGTCAGCTGCATATGCCGCTAACAACTGAGCCAAGTATGGCCGATATTGGGCAACTAAAATTTACCGAGCAAGTATTGGATGAGTCTATGCGACTATATCCGCCTGTTTGGGTGCTGACTCGACAAGCTTTGGCTGATGATCACTATAATGGCATTGATATTCCGGCTGGGACGGATATTTTGATTCCGCCTTATTTAATGCATCGAAATACAGCTGCTTGGGCTGATCCTGAAGCTTTTGATCCACAACGTTTTAGCCCAGAAAATAAAGCCAATCATCATATCGGTGCGTATTTGCCTTTTGCCATTGGCCCTAGGCGCTGTATAGGCGATAGTATGGCTATTCAAGAAATGGCGGTGCATATCAGCCGTATTATTCAAAAAATACATTTTGAACTGGTTCCAGGGCAGACGGTTGAACTGGAGCCCTTGGTCAACTTAAGGCCGAAACAAGACATCTTTTTACATGCAACTTACAGATAAACACGACATGAGCGAAACATTTTCTCCACTTACGCTAACCGAAGCCCTACAGCATGCCGCTCAGGGGGATAAGAGTATTACCTATATAAAAGGTAAGAATGATGAAGTGACGGTTAGTTATGCGCAGTTATACCAACGTGCCTTGTGTTTGTTATATCAATTACAACAAGCGGGCATGCAGCAAGGGGATGAATTGATCTTGCTGGCGGATAATAATGAGCAGTTTGTCGATGTTTTCTGGGCTGCTTTATTGGGCGGAATTATTGCCGTGCCTTTGAGTGCTACCAGTCAGAATGCCGCGTATAAACGTGTTTTATCGGTAACGCAGAAATTACATAAGCCGTTTATTTGGGCTTCAGAGAGTTCATTACAAAACTTATTGCAATATGCTGATGAACATCAGCTGGCTGAAATGAGGCCCTTACTGCAAAAGCAAACTTTAATTGCTGAACATATTCAAGTGGATCAAAAGCAAGCTGCGCCTGCTGATATTCTCCCGCAAGACACTGCTTTTATTCAGTTCTCATCAGGCTCAACGGGTGAGCCAAAAGGTGTGGTGTTAAGTCATCATAATTTAATGACTAATATCCGATCCATTTTAATCGGTAGTGCTGCTACTCAGGATGATGTCAGCCTAAGCTGGATGCCATTGACGCATGATATGGGTATTATTGGTTTTCATTTATCGCCTTTAGTATTGAATACCGATGTTTATTTGATGTCACCCGAGCTGTTTGTGCGCCGACCTAATTTATGGCTGGATAAAATCAGTGAGAAACGGGCAACAGTTTCCGCGTCGCCTAATTTTGGTTATCAACACATATTAAAATATTTTAAAGCAGAAAAGCAGGCGCATTTGGATTTGTCGTCATTACGCTTGATTTTTAATGGCGCCGAGCAAATATCCGCGACTTTATGTGCAGAATTTAACCAAACTTTAAAACCTTTTGGTTTCCGCGATACCGTTATTTTTCCTGTTTATGGCTTGGCTGAAGCTTCTTTAGCCGCTGCATTTACTGAACCTACGGCAAAAGTGCAATCTATTTTTGTTGATCGTCAACAGCTGCAATTGGGCGATAATATTGCTTTAGTGACTGTGGATGATATCGATAGTTTGGAGCTGGTTTTGCTAGGAACAGCAGTGCCAGAGACGCAGTTGATGGTTGCGGATGAGTCTGGAAAAGCATTTCAGGAACAAACCTTAGGCCATGTTTTTATTCGTGGTGAGAACGTTACCAAAGGCTATTATGATGATGCACAGTTAAATGCGGATACGATTAATGCTGAAGGCTGGTTAGATACTGGAGATATAGGCTTTACCTATCAAAAACAGCTGGTATTAACGGGGCGTTTTAAAGACTTAATTATTGTTAATGGACAGAATTATCATGCTCATGATTTAGAACAATTATGCGAGGCCTTGCCTGAGGTCGGTCAGCAAAAAGCAGCTGCCTGTACGATTCCAGGCAATAATGGTGAAGCTTTGGCGATTTTTGTTACTTATAAAGGCGAACTTAGTGAATTTATTCCCATTGCTAATGCCATACGTGGCGCGTTAGCTAAAGATGCGGGTATCGAAGTAGCGGAAGTGATTCCTGTATCAGCTTATCCAAAAACCACTAGTGGCAAGGTGCAGCGTTTTATTCTTTCCAATCATTATATAGCAGGGAAATATACGGATACGTTGGCGAAAATTAAGCAATTATCCAGTTCAGAGCTTGTAAGCGAAGGGAGTACGGAGGGTTCTATAGAGCAGCAATTAATGCAGATTTGTAAGGAAGTGATACCCGAGCGTACCATTGCACCAGAAGATGATTTGTTTGAAATTGGTATTAGTTCACTTTCTTTGACACAAATTCATGAGCGCCTAGATCAGCTTTTTCCTGATCAGGTTGATTTAACGGATTTGTTCGATTATCCAAGTATTGCCCAGTTAGCAGCATTTCTGGAGCAAAACTCTCAGAAAGAGGAGTAGGGTTTTGAAATATTGGCTAAATACGGTACTTAAGCAAAAACTCGCACCTGCGATTTTGACTGGTTATATTAGGTGGTTACATAAGACTTGTAAAATCAATATAACAGGCGCAGAGCATTTGCAAGTGTTTACAGCAGAGCAGCAACCGATGCTGCCTTGTTACTGGCATCAGCAAATGACATTCTCGATCGATTTTCTGCTTAGCTTGCGTGAGCAAGGCGTCAAAACCAGTGTTTTGGTTAGTCCTTCTAAAGATGGTGATATAGGCGATGCAGTTTTAACTAATTTGGGCGTGGGCGTTATTCGTGGCTCGGAACATCGTACCGGGGCGCTTGCAATGCGTGATATTTATCAGGCAATCAGCAAAGATAAATGCAGTGTCGGCACGGCAGTAGATGGGCCTTTAGGGCCAGCTAGGGAAGCTAAAGTCGGCGTGGTAACGCTGGCGCAACTGAGTGGTGCGCCGCTTATTCCGATAGCGAATGCCTGCAGCCGAAAAATTCATTTAAATAGCTGGGATAATTTTTTTTTACCTTTACCTTATAGTAGAGTGCAGATAGTGGTGGGTGAGCCGATTCCTGTGGCAAAGCGTACCTCGGTTGAACAGGTTGCTGAATTTCAGCAGCAGTTAACAGATCGGCTTAATGGCTTGAGTGAACAAGCTGAGAGTTTGGTGTCGAGTTTTAGTATTTATGAGTAATGCGGGAGTTGCAGTGCGTATGTGACTTTTTTGAGGAATACTTTGTTTTTGTATCGTAATTTTTAGATGAATATAAAAGGAATATATAATGAAAAAATCAGCTTTAGGCTTGTTAGCAAGTTCACTTTTCTTAATGTCTTTTTCTTTCACTGCAGAAGCGGAAGAATGTGATTTAAAATATACCATGAAAGGCTGGTCAGCTTTTTATAAAACCTATAAAGGCTCTGGTGTTGTGACTTGTCCTAGCGGCAAAAAAGCCAATGTGGATTTGAGTTTAAAAGGTGGTGGTTTTACTTTTGGCGCTTCAGAAATTACTGACGGCAAAGGTAAAATTCGCGGTGTACAAAGTATAGATGATATTTATGGCGGTGCTTTTGAAATAGGTGGGCATGCTGGGTTTGCTAAGTCAGTAGAAGGCCGCTGGATACCAAGAGGGTCACGAACTGTAACATTATCAGGGAAAGGCACAGGCTATGATCTAGGCTGGTCTATGGGTAGCTTTAAAATTAGCAAACCTTAAAAAACACGTAGGGCGGACTTTAGTCTGCTAATGACTGCCCTACAGTTTTTAAATCACTGGAATTTAGAAAAATGGATGTTGTCGTTATCGGTAGTGGCATAGGTGGTTTAACGGCTGCTGCTTTATTGGCAAAAGCAGGGCGACAAGTTTTAGTGTTAGAGCAGCATGATCGTGCAGGTGGTTACGCGCATGGTTTTAAACGTAAGAAATATACATTTGATGCCGGTGTTCATCTAACTAGCGGCTGTGGAATGGAGGGCTTTGATGGCGGACAAATTATCCGTAAAGTACTGCAAGCCGTCGATAGCTATGAGCAGCTTGAGTTTATTGAGGTCAACCCCTTTGCTTTTGTTTCACTACCCGAATTATCGGTCGAGTTACCTTCTACTATAGATGCGCTTGTTAAGCAGCTCGGAGATCTGTTTCCACATGAGATACAAGGCTTGCGTGACTTATTAACTCTGTGTTTGCAATTAGCCGAGCAAGTCGCTAAAGCCGATGATGTTATGGCGTCATCCGATCTAAATCAGCTCAATTCTGAATTAAATCTTTTGCTTAAATATCGTCGGTGTACCTTGGCGGATGTCTGGCAGGATTATATCCACGATCCACAATTGCAGAGTATTTTTGCCGCATTATGGCCGTATTTAGGTTTGCCTCCTGAGAAAGTGTCCTTTGTTTACTGGGCAAGTATGTTGATAGGCTATATTGAAGACGGTGCTTATTATTGTAAAGGTGGATTTCAAGGCTTATCTGATGCTTTAGTGTCTGGATTAAAGAAAGCAGGGGGTGATATTCGTTTTAAATGTCATGTAGAACGCATTGCAGTGAACGATAATCAAGTTCAAGGTGTATCTTTAACTTCTGGTGAATTTATCGAAGCGAAAGTCGTTATTTCCAATGCGGATATACGTTTAACTGTGCAAAAATTGATTGGAGAAAGCTATTTTCCTAAACGTTATTTAACGCGTTTAAAGCGAATGCAGGAATCTTTGTCTATTTTTGTGGTTTATATCGCGACTGATTTAGATATGATTAAAGCAGGTTCGCATCATGAAGCCTTTTATTATGATGAGCTAAATCACGAAGTTAATTATAATAACTCCTTGCAAGGGGGGTTATCTTGGTTGAGCATTACTATCCCTACGTTAGTTGATGCGAGTTTAGCGCCGAAAGGTGAGCATTTGGTAATGTTAACCACTTTGGCAAACTTTGATCAAACGGAGCATTGGGTGCAAGAAAAAATGATATATGCTGAAAAAATGCTCGAATTTGCTGATAAAAAAATTCCAGGTTTAAAAGAACATACGCTATTTATAGATTCAGGTTCGCCTAAAACTATGCAACGCTATACCTTAAATCATAAAGGAGCAGCGTATGGTTGGGATGTTACGCCAGAACAAGTGGGTGCAAATCGAATAGCGAATAAAGCGCCGATTGAAGGGCTGTACTTTGCTGGGCATTGGACGACGCCTGGTGGCGGTGTGTATGGTGTCAGCTACTCTGGTATGCAAACGGCACAAAAAGTTTTAGGCTTGGATCAACAAAAAGAACTATGGGGTTTTTGTGCTCAATAGCCGAGTATGGCGGACTTCAGTCCGCTAATGTACTATTTTTATTAAATAATCGTACTCAGGTACTTTAAAGTAGGAAAAATTAATGCACCAAGAGTATGATGTGCTCATTATGGGTGGCGGTCTATCTGGACTAACCTTGGCCATACAGCTCAAACGGAAAGTTGCCAATCTGCGTATTTTAATCGCTGAGAGAGCTGCGCACCCAGCCCCCGAAGCATCGCATAAAGTGGGTGAGTCCTCCGTCGAAATCGCCAGTCACTATTTTGAAAATATCTTAGGCTTAAAGCCACAGCTAGATAATGAGCTACCCAAATTAGGCCTGCGTTTTTTTTATACTCAGGGCGATAATTTAGATATAAGCCAACGGATAGAGCTAGGGCCAAATGATTTTCCAGCGGCTAAAAGTTATCAATTAGACCGAGGACGATTTGAAAATGCTTTAGCTGAACGATGTTTGCAGTTAGGTATAGATTTTCAAGATAACTGTAAAATTAAAGATATTGCTCTTGGTAAAAATCAACATCAAGTCACTCTAGTGCATAATGGTGAAGAAAGCGCGGTGCAAGCCCACTGGTTAGTTGATTCAACTGGTCGCATGAGCTTATTGAAGCGAAAACTAAAACTAGCAAAACCTGCCTATCATGATATTAACGCCTCTTGGTTTCGTATTAATCATGAAATTAATATTGATAACTGGAGCCAGAAACCCGAATGGCAAGACCGCGTTAAAGCGCCACGGCGACTCAGTACCAATCATTTATTAGGTAAGGGCTATTGGGTTTGGTTGATTCCCTTATCATCGGGCGCAACCAGCATCGGTATTGTTGCCGATGCCAAACTTCATCCATATGCAGAAATTAATACCTTTGAACGTGCAAAAGTGTGGCTGAAAAAGTACGAACCTCAATGCGCTCAGGTTATTGACCAGCACTTAGATAAGTTTCAGGACTTTCTAACGCTGAAACATTATTCGCATAATTGCAAGAAAATGTACTCGGCTGACGGTTGGGCTATTACTGGTGATGCGGGTGTTTTTCTTGACCCTTTTTATTCGCCCGGTAGCGATTTTATTGCTCTTAATAATGGCTTTATTAGCGACTTGATTGTTAAGCAATATGCCGGTGAGGATATTGCCGCCAGAACAGAGCAATATGAAAAGCTGTTTCGTACTTTATTTTTAGCATTTTGCCCTGTTTATGAGGATCAGTATCCCATTATGGCGAATGCTAAAGTGATGAGTATAAAAATCATCTGGGATTACACGCTCTATTGGAGTGGCGCGGCCTTATTGTTTTTTAGAGGTAAATTTTGTGATCTAGCGTTTATGGAAATCGCAGCAACGTCTTTACAGCAAATTTATCAGATTAACTTGCAGATGCAGGGTTTTTTTCGGCAGTGGGCAGAAACAGATTTATCAAGCGCAGAGAAAAGTGATATTTTTATTAACTACAGCAAGATTGAATTCCTGCAGCAATTAAATAAAGATTTGCTGGTAGAGCAGGGTGATGCCGAATTGCAGCAGCAACTTGTACAAAATATTAAATTAATTCGAGAATTGGCTGGTGAGATTGTTGCAGAAGCGTATGTAGGGTTCCCAGAACTAAAGGCTTATGCGCCTGAAGTTTCGGAGGGTCGAGCAAGGTATTTAAAGGGTGTTTTTGAGTTATTGCGTTAGAGTTATAGCTTACCTTTATGTCTAATAGTTGCTTATTAAGCCATCGCACCATTGATATTGATAATTTGCCCTGAGATATAGCTAGCATCATCGGAGCATAAAAAAGCGGCGAGGGCAGCGACTTCTTCGGGTTTGCCTGCGCGTTTCATAGGCACTATATTTTTAATGGCTTGCGTATCAAAACTATCTTCCGTCATGCTGCCTTGAATAATACCGGGAGCAATAGCATTCACCGTGATTTTTCGCGAGGCGAGTTCTTGGGCGAGTGATTTTGTTGCACCATTTAAAGCGGCTTTTGCTGCGGAATAATTGCATTGCCCGCGATTGCCCATTACACCTGCAACCGATGACATATTGATAATACGTCCCCAGCGGCTTTGGATCATCGGCATTAATAGAGGCTGAGTGACATTGTAAAAACCATGCAAAGACACATCAATCACATCAGTCCAATTTTTTCTATTCATCCCCACCAATGGTGCATCGCGATGGATGCCGGCATTATTGATAATGATTTGAATCAATCCAGATTCAGAGAGTTGTTTGACTGCCGCTTCGCTCGCCTCTGCATCACACACATCAAACGCGACTGCTTCTGCTGAACCGCCTTGTTGTTTGATGTTGTCGGCGGTCTGCTGTGCTTTGTCAAAATTATGATTGCTATGCACAATCACATGGATGTTATCTTGCGCGAGGCGCGTACAAATAGCTGAGCCAATATCGCCGCTACCGCCAGTAATGAGTGCTTTTTTCATGGTTGTGTATGAATAACGGTTGCTCGGGCATCAAGCAACAAAATGTCGTGACTATCGGTAATGCGGAACGAATAAACAGCTCCATTCTCTATTTTTAGCTCTGCACTGGCTTCTATATGCAGTGAGCTCGTAATCGTATCTAAGTTATCAATATGAAAATGCGCACCCCGCACAGCCGCCAAAAATCCGGGTGAAGATTTTCCTGATAATAAACCTCCGTGTATTGCCATAGACTGTGCGCCATATTCGATAAGATGCATTGCAGATAAACTATTATTTAAGCGTAATGGATTGTCGCTCGCTAAATGTGATTGAGTAGAACAATGAATTTGTTTATCAGTCCATGAATCCACTTGATCAATTAACATCATTGTTCCTGCGTGAGGGATCAGGTGTGCGAATTGTGTCTGGTTTAAGGCCTGTTGGTCTGTTATTTTGTCAATAATCATAAAAATTAAACTAGTTATACGGTGTTTCCAGCATTTGTTTTTCTATCGCGAATGATGCGCCTTCTTACGTCGGAATATCCTAGTTCTGCTTTATAATAAATAGCTTGGAAAGATTCTGACGAGCTTCCGAATAAGTAAATACTTGTATTTTTAGTTACTTCAAAACGGCTATATTAAGATTAATTGCAACTTGTTTCATTTATTGCATTTCCTCTTGCATAGTAATTGGCGTGGCAAAGCATCAGGTTGGTTTTTAATGCGACAAATTAATTAACTTAAAGAAAAAGCGCTTAGATTCCTAAGCGCTCGTGAATGTTAAGAAAATAAGTCTAGTTGACCTGGATGGCTTCTACAGTGCTTACACACATGCTCCCATCGACCCAAACGGTATCGAATGTAAGCGCGGACATGAACGACTCTAGGAAAATTACAAGCTTTCATAGCTATGTTCTCCACGAGGGAGAGCGGGATGGACAAACCTGTACTATTCATCTAAACTACTAGACGTTTATTGGATTAAACACAGGAGAAAAGGCACCGCTCTGGTTTGCTTTTTCTTTTACCGACTAACCAGAGTGTTGGCGCATTCTGGTTAGTATATTTTTTTAGTTTTAAGTCATGAAGAAATGCCTTACTTTAGGTGTTTTTAATGAGCTTGCAAACAATGTGTAGTCTCCGTTTTCTCTTCTTAGCCTTCCGATCACAATACTTGTGTGAATTTGCAACTTATTCGCAAAGGTAAGAATATCATTAACGCTAATCAGTTTTGCAGAGTCCCACGCCGCTTTAGAAATCAAAGAGTCTTCGGCACATCGGTCTGCCTCTTCTTCTTTTGGGTCATGGTTAACTTTATCTAAATTTTCATCTAAAAACCATTCAAATTCCCCATCAAAATGTAAAGCAATATGAGCTAATTCATGCATTAAAGAAAACCAAAAATTATCTAGTTTATCAAACCGAATAGTTAGTGCAATAATTGGGTTTCCTTTGCTATCAAAACAGACTGCACCATCTAAATAAGTCTGTTTAAAATGTGGCTCTATAATAAGATGAATACCATGTTTATTTAAGAATTCTTTTGCAGTGATTGGTCCGTTGTTAGACCATGATAGTTGCGCTAAATTTCTCATAAATTCTTGATTAACAGTCCCTTTTTTATAAGGTGTTTTTAGAGAGTTTTGTGAGGCTAATTGTAAAATACGTGCTTGCCAAATCCATATAGCATAAGCATTAACTTCTTTATTATTGCAACGAAAATGCGCTGATGTTTTTAACATTATAGGGCTTAATTCCATGCCCCCAGGCGCTTTATTTAAAAATTCGGTTATTCTTTCTGCGGCGTATTCTTTTATTTCAGTTAAGGAATCTGTAACTTCAAAGAAACCTCTTTTTCTCATTTCTGCAATAGGAAAGGCAAGCCAATCGGTGTTGTTTTCATTCAAAGGGGTTGCTATTAAAATATCAGCAGAGATACCTAGCCCACTGCTAAGTTTTTTAACCATGTTTAGGCTAAGTTTTCTTTTCTCGCTCAAGACTTCTGACACTTTTGGCGAAGAGCCAATGTAAGGAATTAAATCTCTTTGAGTTAAGCCTTCCTGTTCCATCCTAAACTTAATCGCTTCAATTGGCGTCGGGTTTTCAATAGGAAACCTTTTTTCTTCAAATTTTTCAATAACTAATGCTAAAAGCTCTAATTCATTAGCTGCTTCGCTTCCTTCCTTAGGGTTAGAGTCCATTAACCCTATTAATCGTTGCATTGCCTGTGTATGTTCATCATCAGTTTTAAGAACTTTTATAGTCTTCATTTTTTGCTCCTAAAATTTCTTATTATTATATTCTGCATGTGTTCCAACCCATAAAACTACTGCAATTCCATTTTGATAACGCACTTGAATAACGAGCCTGTAGTTATTGCCTTTTATATTAAAAATAACTTTATTTTCAGATAAAAAATCAGCACTTCTATACCGGTTCTTAATATCTTGAGGTGTATTCCACGATGAATCACACGCATCTCTGTGCCAGGCAATTAGCGCACTTTTGCTACCAGTATGTTTTACATAAAATTTTTCTAGTTTATCTCTTCCTAAAACTTTCATAGGCTTTATAGTTCTCTTTTTTAGGAATAGTATCATACTTCCCTAAAAAGGGAAGTAATAAGTGATTGAACGGGATAGAGCGGTAGTAAATGATTAGATTTGAGGATGAAATAATAACTTGTAAGCCGTATGCGTAGGCTGGAATAGCGTAGCATTTTCCGACATATTGCTTGCAGCTGGTGGAAAACGCTAACGCTATTCCACACTTACTAGAACCCTAAAAAATCATTCGCCACCCTGCCAATAATCATAAAAATTAAACCAGTTATACGGGGTTTCTAGCATTTGTTTTTCGAGTATATTGACGTATTTTTGCGTATAGGCTTGTATATCTTGTTGCCTAGTTTTACGGTTCAAGATAACTTCTTCAGCGAGTAATTCAAAATTAATTTTATAGCGATTACCACCTAAATAAACACCAAAAAACACAATAAGCGGCACTTTTAAGGCGGAGGCCATAAGAATTGGGGCGGTAGACATTTTAACGGGTTCGCCTAGTAATGTGCAGGTAACGGTTTTGTCTTTGCCTTCGCCTAGGATTCTATCGCCTAATAAACCGACGGTTGTGCCGCTATC
>ENA-OSET01003068-OSET01003068.1-sediment-metagenome-genome-assembly--contig:-NODE-3068-length-15605-cov-58.382535_pt1 | contig 15605 bp, 12 predicted proteins | sample MGYA00237882_ERZ534229 | MGnify/ENA primary metagenome ERZ534229 (study PRJEB26408, sample SAMN06266212) | sediment metagenome | isolation source: Hudson Canyon methane seep mesocosm | place... | reverse complement strand
GTTCGCCCCATGATCATCCCTACTGCAACGCCGATAATACGATTATTTTCAACTTTTTTCTCAAAGTCATCTAGGCGACGACCATACTTAAGCCGCTCATCATGCCAACTTAAACCTAACTCGATATTTAAAATAAGATCATGAAAGCTTGGGTTATTAGCAACCACGCCAACAGAGTTAAATAAAAAATCTCTGTCATTATCAGTTTTAGGCAATTTTGCATCGCCTGCAATAAGGTAAGGTTTTTGTATATTAAATATGTTGAATTTTTCTGAGCACTCTTTTAATAAATCTAAGCTAACAATATAAATATCTGAAATTTTCAGATCAGACACATTACCAAAAGAAATCTCAAAATCATGCTCTAATAAATTCTCACTATGCTGAGAATAAAAACTCTCATCAAGCCCTAAAACTGTCACTAGCGTACTCGCCATATAAATATTGCCTATCCATAAATATTATTAACAGGCGGGGAGCGGGCCTTGATACTTCAATCAAAAATTGAAGGAACGATAATACTACATATCAACCCCGCTTTCAATAAAGGCTGACAGCTTTTATCACAAAAAAGAAGCCCATTTTAATGGCTAACTAAAACTGCCACCCACCTGAGATTCAAATTGCTCAATCGGCAATGCTTGAGAATATAAATAACCTTGTCCGTAATCACAATCCGCCGCCATCAAAAGACGCTTTTGCTCATCCGTCTCCACGCCTTCTGCAATAACCTTTAAACCTAACTTATGCGCCATAACAATAACAGCCTCACACAAAGCCAATTCTTTCGATCCTTCAGCTAAGTCCACAAGACACTGTCGCTTTATCTTTAAATAATCCGCTTCAAACGCACTTAAAGACGATAATGCAAAATCACCCACACCTAAACTATCAACAACGATTCTTACGCCTTCACTTTTAAAGGCTATCAACTGATTTAAGAATTTTTCATTGCTCGCTAGCCCCTGATTATCTGCGACTTCAATAAGTAAATGACTAGGGTTAACTGCTTGCTCGCGTAAATAATCAACCCAGCTCAAGCACCCTTCTGCAGAACGAAATTGTAGCAATGATTTATTAACGCTGACGATAACACTGTCTGCACCCTTTAATTTCCATTGTTTAAGCTGCTCAACCACCTGCTTAAAAGCCCAAGTTCCAATATCCGCAATCAATACCGATTCTTCAGCTAATGAAATAAACTCAGCCGCAGATAATACACCCTTAACCGGGTGATTCCAACGTAACAAGGCTTCAGCAAATTCAATTTTTCCAGTTTGAAAATTAACGATCGGCTGATAATAAAGCTCTAGCTCATTGTTTGCTAAAGCCGAATGTAAATCATGCTTTAATTGATTTCGAATTTCCGCCCATTCTTGCATCGCAGCAGTAAAAAAATGAAACTGATTACGACCGTTATTCTTCGCTTGATACATTGCTTGATCTGCATACTTTACTAAATCAGCTACCGTACTGGCATCATCAGGATAAAGAGCAATTCCCACACTCGCTGAAATATAAGCCTCTTCTACACCTAAATTAAAAACCCGCACTAAACTTTCAATAATAGCCTGTGCAATGCGCTCAACATCTTGTGTACTTTCTAACTCGGCCAAAACAACGGTAAATTCATCGCCACCAATACGCGCAACCGTATCTGAGCTGCGAATACATTGATGAATACGCTGCGCCGCATCGGTTAATAATAAATCTCCCATCTCATGCCCTAAACTATCATTGACCTCTTTAAAATGATCTAAATCGATAAACAATAAAGCTAAGGGCTTAGTTGAACGATTAGATAACTTTATATCTTGATTTAAGCGGTCACGAAACATATGTCGATTAGGTAAGCCCGTTAATTGGTCAAAATTAGCTTGCTGCCATACCTTTTCTTCCGCTTGTTTTTTTGCAGTAATATCAGTAAATATTCCAATACGATAGAGCACTTCATTTTGACTATTAAAAACTGTATCTATTAATAACTGCTCAATATATTCTGTTGAGTTTTTTCTAACATTCCAAAGTTCACCCTGCCACTTCCCCGTTGCATTAATGCTTTTCCACATCGCCGCATAAAAAGCTGTATCCGTGCGATCAGATTTCAGAATACTTGGCTTCTTATTAAGCACGTCCTCAATTAGATATCCCGTTACTTCTGTAAATGCAGGGTTAATATCAACAATTAAATTATCAGGGTTAACCACCATAATCGCTTGCGTCGTGTTCTGATAGACAGCGGAAGCTAAATTTAATTGCGCTTCTATTTTTTTTCGCTTATCTAGCTCTCTTATTAAATGCCGATTCCATAATATTACGATAGCAATGACTAATAGTGCCGTCAGCGATATTATTAAGATAAACTGATAATTTACTTTATTAGTGTATTTTTCCTCACCCCACGATTCAATAATGCTTTGCTTTTCAGCATCACTCAGCCCATCAAGCGCCCTATTGAATAGTGACACTAAAGGAGCAAGGTTTTTATGTATTGCAAACTTTAAGTGATGTGTAAATTCTGTTTTTCCTACCACCCTAAGGTTATTTAAGCCTAGCTTAGAAATGATATGAACCGAACGCGTTAAACAGGCAATCGTTGCATCCGCTTGATTTGTCGCAACTGCACCCAGGGCTTCTTCAGTGCTATCAACCCAAAGCACGTTTAAATTAGGAAACTTCCCAAAAAGAACTTTGGCATAATGATTTGACTGGATTAGGGCAATTTTTTTATCTGAAATTTGTTTTATATTCGCTACAAAATCCTCTCCTTTATGCATTACAATTACATAAGGACTCGAATGAAAAGCCTGTGTAAAAAGCACTTCCTCTTTAAGCGCATAATCACTCACAGTCAAAGAAACATCAACTTGCCCCTGCCGAGTCGCAGCTAACTGCTCACGTTTATCATCAAAATAATGCGCATCAAAACTAATACCTAATTGCTTTTCAATTAACTGTAAATAATCAGCAGCAATACCTGCATAGTCTTCATTTTCATCAAACCCGCCATACGGAAAGGCATTTTTATCGCCGATAAAATTTAAGTTTGAGTGCGCTTGCAACCAGTTTTTCTCGCTTTCCGACAGGTGGATTTCTGCTGATTTAACAGTGATAAAATTCTCAAGCGCTTCATCAGATAAAGGAGGTGCTAACTTTAATTGTGTCTGTATATTTGCAACTTGCTTTAAGCGTTCTACTCTAATTTCCCCTATAGGAATAGACTCCGCTAAAATTAAACGTTTAACTTGCATTGCTTCATAACGAAGCGCACCTACAGTAAGTTTACTGTTATAGCTCTTATGAATTAATTGAATAATTTCTTCAGGATTATCTAGCGCATATTGCCAGCCTTTTAAACTCGCGTCTCTAAAACGATCAGCGCGATCAGGGTGTTCTTGCAGCTCTTTTTCACTGGTAAATAATAAGTCACCATAAAAATCAATCCCATAATTCAGTGGATTAATGATATTTATTTTGATGCCTTGCTGCTGAAAATAGTACGGTAGGTCAGTAATATAACCTGACATCACATCGATTTTATCTTCCGCTAAACCTGTAAATTTGAAGCTAGGTTTAATATGTGTATATAAGTTCTCTTTCATGCCGTATTCGGCGAATAAGGCCATTAACGGTACTTCATCACCTCCTACACCATCAACCGCACCAAACATGATCCGCTTGCCCACCATTTCATACGGGCTAACAATTCCTGAGGATTGTTTACTAACAAAGATAAAAGGATTATGCTGAAAAATTGCAGCCAACGCCTTTATAGGCGCACCATTGGCATAAGGAATTAACAAGCCAGAATCTTCAATACCATAATTGGCTACGCCAGAAACCACTTGCTTAACCACACTAATTTCAGGAGAGCGTTCGATAAAATGAACTGCTAAACCAGCATCCCGGTAATAGCCTTTGGCTTTAGCGGCATAATAACCGGCAAATTGAAATTGATGAAACCACTTAAGCTGCAAGTTAACTGTTTCAAGTTTGGCTTGCTTAGTATTAATTTCTTCCGCTTTTAATATAGAACTAAAAACTAAGAAAAATAAAAGTAAAAAACGCATACAATTCTCGAAAATCATTCATGATTCTAAGTAATAACTTAACTAAAGTTATGTTGTATTCATTTTTATGGCGGGGGGTAGGCTATAAGTTTGAATGCCTACATAATACCATGATTACCTAAGATAATCCCGTTCATACCATCAGATTTCAATCAATCAATCAATCAATCAATCAATCAATCAATCAATCATAATCCATTAATAAATAAGGGAATTATAACAAGTGACAGTTTACCTGTTAATGACAAGGTACACGAAAAGCATCTTGCTAATCTTAAGCCTTATAAAAACCACCTTTTGACACATTAAATCGCCCTACATGAATCATTTAGCTATTGTAACTTCTCATTATCCACCGGCACAGAATAATACAAAACATGTCATTCCTGTATGCTTCTAGCAGGAATCTATATTTTCAATAATAGATCCCCGATAAAAGACTTCGGGGATGACATTTTCCCCTACAATAATGAGAAGTTACCTAGCGATTCACCCAAGCCATTAGTTTTTATAGCAGTTGTTGCATCATAGTTTCAGCCTGTCCAAGATAAGATCGACCAAATAAGTTAAGGTGATTAAGAATATGATATAAGTTATAAAGTGGCTTGCGGGATTGATAACCAGAATCTAACGGATAAACCACTTCGTACTCAGCATAAAAATCCGCTCCAAATCCACCAAATAATTCTGTCATGGCAATATCAGCTTCTCGGTCACCATAATAACAAGCAGGGTCATAAATAACCGCACAGCCCTTTTCATCCGCTGCTGCATTACCCGACCATAAATCACCATGTAACAAGGATGCCTGCGGCTGGTAGTCTCTAAAAAACTCAGGCACTTTACTCATCAGTTCTTTCCCTAAGGTTTGAATTCTTCCATGATAGCCGTTAGCTTCGGCCAATTCGAGCTGCGCACCTAATCGTTGCGTTTGCCAAAAACTAAGCCAATCACCTTCTGGCGTATTTTTTTGTTGATTATGGCCAATATAATTATCTTGCGGCCAGCCAAAATAATTCTGTTTTTGTTGGTGTAGTTCTGCGAGCTGTCGCCCTAATTGCTTTTGTGAGTCTGGCTTTAAAGAAAATAAGGGGATATATTCTAAAACTAAAAATGCATTATTTTCAGCAATACCATAAGTGATAACTTTAGGAATGCGTAAGGTTTGTGTCTCAGTTAACGCCTGCAAGGCCAATGCTTCCACTTCAAACATCGGTAATAATTCAGCTTTATTCAGTTTTACGAAGTATTTTTTATCAGCACCTTTTAATAAAAAAGCACGGTTAATATCACCACCGTGTATTTCATCAACTTGCTGTACTGCAAAATTTTCTTGGCTTGCTTGCTCAATCGTGTCCGCAATAATCGCCCAATGCTGCACCAGTTAATTCCTAATTACGGTATTTTTGTGCTTTTTGTTTAGCAAAATCAGCACCTTTTTTATCACCCGATTGCTGACGCGCATCCGCAATCAACAGCCAGTTTTTTTGCTTTAATCGTGCATTTCCTTCTGCAAGCAATTCCGATTTTTTAGCTAAATTCTCAGCTAATTTAAATCGTCCCTGCCCTAAGCGTACTGTCGCTAATTTATAAAACACCACTGGATTTCGCGGGGATATTCTTAATGCTCTTTCTAGGGTGGCAACCGCTGCAAATGAATTACCTTGCTGAATACTTTTTCCAGCATCAGCGAGCAATTTATTAATCACCGCCGAGTTCTTTTGTATTTTAAGCGGTATTTTTTCTTGCTCCACCACCTCAAGCGTCGGTGATTTTTTGACTGCTTTGATTTCTACTTTCGTCGTTTCAGCTTTTTTTGTGGTTTTATGCGCAGCTGTACTCGACTTTTTAGTGGAACCACCACTACAAGCAATAAGTAATAAACAACTTAGAAATAAAATACTATTTTTCATATTAAATAATTAAAACAACTCTATTTCATCATCGTCTTCAGCTTGATTTTCAAGTTCAGCCGCGATTGCCATCGCTTCTTCAATCGTTTTACCCGCTAAAATCGCATCAAACATCGCCTTTTCAGATTCCATGGTATAACCCGAACGGATTTTATCTTGCAACTTCTGCCATTCCAGAGGGTTATAAAGTAAATTCGGTGTTTCAACAATCTTCGATAAGCCATTAAGGTTACCGGTGACATGTGCTAAACATTGCTGCATTCGATCATAAAATTGAAACGCCATAATCGATTCATTTACTTTATTATGCGCAAGCATACAGTGCTGACTAATAGCGTCTTTGGCAGGCCCATCTTCTAAGTTATTTAATTCTCCTCTGACTGCCTCTAGGTGATTCACAATATCAGAAAAAGAGGCTGTCAAGGTAGTTACAGAATCATCCCCTTCACGCACACTCGCTTCCACTTGTGCTGATGAGAGGCTTAATAACTTAACTGTTTCACGCACCTGGCTCCAATCTAAATCGGGCTGTTGAGCATTTGAATTTTTAATTTCCATAAGTCCTGTCTATTTTCACTATGTAAATAACCGCAATTATTCTAACACTTAACAATGCCATTAAGCGCCCCTATTAATAGTAATTTAGTTTCGCGAGTCAATATTCTAGTTACCGCTTATCCATGATGTGGATACACTATTTAGGACACAAAAATTAAGATTTAATCCCTAAATATAGAGTACCTAAAATGACTAAGAAAAAGCTAAATATCTACACATCCGAATTTAAAGAATCTGCAGTTAAATTAGTACTAGATTCTGGTGAAGCAATCCCTCAAATCGCTAAAAAATTGGGCGTTAATACTAACACTCTTTATGCTTGGGTTCATAACGCTTCAAAACCTAAGGGTAAGACCAACATGGCTAGCAACGATACCAATGAAAATGAAATAAAACTTTTGAAAAAACAAGTTCTTAGGTTGACGCAGGAGCGAGATATTTTAAAAAAGGCCGCGGCGTACTTTGCGCAGGAAATCGTGTGAAGTACGCCTGGGTTGCTCAACATAGTGCTGATTTTTTTGTGCATTTAATGTGTCAAAGCCTAAATATTTGTCGTAGTGCTTTTTATGCGTGGAAAAAAGCCCCCTTGTCCGCTAAAGCTGAGGAAGATAAAGCCTTAACAAAAGTGATTAAAACAAGTTTTAACGAAGTGCGTGAATGCTATGGTACACGTCGTATACAGCAAAATTTAATCGATCAAGAGCTCACGGTGAGTCGTCGCCGTATTGGCCGGTTAATGAAGACAGAAGGAATGCAGGTTAAAACAAAGCGAAAATTTAAAACAACCACTTATTCTGATCATGATGACCCTATTGCACCTAACCTATTAAATCGAGCGTTTACAGTTGATAAACCGGATACTTGCTATGTGGGCGACATAACGTACATTGCGACAAAAGAAGGCTGGCTATACCTTGTTACAGTCATCGATTTATATTCACGTCGAGTGGTTGGCTGGTCAATGGCAGATAACATGAGAACAGCACTGGTAAGCGATGCATTATCTATGGCGCTTAACCAAAGAAAACCAGCGAATGACTTGTTCTGGCACAGCGATAGAGGAAGCCAATATGCCTCAGAAAGCCACCGTGCGTTACTCACCGCTAATGGCATCACACAAAGTATGAGCCGCAAAGGAAACTGTTGGGATAATGCCGTTGCTGAAAGTTTCTTTCATAGCCTCAAAGCAGAGCTGGTGCATCATTGTGACTTTGCAACTCGCTCAGAAGCAAAGCAAGAAATATTTGAATATATCGAAGTTTTTTATAACCGTAAACGACGTCATTCAGCGAATGATTATAGGTCACCTGCTGATTACGAAATGTTGCTAAAAGCGGCTTAATTTTGTGTCCATAAAAGTGTTGACACATCAGCTTATCTCTTATCGGTGTCGTAAGTGGCAGAGTTTGGTGAGTCGTATGGTTTGTGAGTATTGAGCTAACAAGGGCAACCACAAGGGATTGCCCTTACAGTTGTAGGGGTGCCCCTCGTGGGTACCCGCAAATTATAGTGATGAATGAGTTAGGTTGTTTAGTTCTCAGAAGTACCATATATAGGATATAGCTAAATGTTTATGAACAACGTGTTTTTTGTTTTTTTTGTAGGGCTACTGTGTCTTTTGTCTGCTTGTACGTCTAATTTATCAAACAAAGAGACTAAGCATCATACGCAAATAGACCAAGGAACTTTTTCAGGTTTTGAGAAATTGAAACATGACGTATTTGTAAATAAAAAACTCAATGTTACTGAGGCAGTACTTGAAAACAGGCCCTCCTATATTAAAGTAAAGGGGATAGGTTACGGGGAAACTGTTGAAGAGGCGAGACGAGACGCTTTAAATGATTTAGTGAGTAGAATTCATATCGATGTTTTTAAAGAGGTTAAAGTCTGTAAGACTAATCAAGGGGATTGTGGTGGAATTGTTAGAGTTAAAACTCGATCAGAGCTGCCTATTTTAGGTGGGAATTTTGAAAGGCTTGGTAATACGCAAGATAATATAAGTTTTGTCGCTTGGATTGATAGCAAAAATTCACTTCCACTGTATGTGCGTGATTTAAAACAGATGAATGAGCGTATTAAATACTCAATTAAAACTTTAGATACCTTGAAGGACCAAGATGAGCGCTATCATGCGATTGAAGAAATACTTGATTTAATTTTTCGATACGATAAAAAACGATTAGTTGCAAATGTTTTAGGGGGCGGGGCTCTTGAACAAAGAAGCAGGGTGAATGTACGCCAATTAAAAAATGAATTAAAAAAAATAGGACGCAAAGTCAATTCGTTAGGGTTTGCTGCAGAGATTTTAGTGAGAAATATTTCAGCTACGCATATTTTTGTGCAAACTCCGCAAGTAAAAAATACACGAGAAGTCACTCCATTTGCAAATGCGATGAAAGGGTATGTCTCTTCACAGCTTGATACGGTTAGTGAAAAAAGTGTAGCCAAATTCACTTTGGAAGGAGAGTATGAGATTTTAGAAAGTGGTGATATCTTTTTAAACTATAAGCTGGTTGATTTAAACTATAGAGTACTTAATAGAAAGAGTGTCATTATAGAAAAGTTAGCACATAGTGATTTTCGGTCTCAACCAAGTGTTGCTGAATTTGAATCTACCTTTAATGCTGATGTTCCCGTAACTCATAAATTTCATGCGCAACTACAAACGCAGGGTGGGACTAAGTCCTTGTATTATAAGTCTGGTGATCGTATTAAGCTATTAGTTCGTCTTAATCGCCCAGGGTATTACTATATGATTGGACATATTTCCCAAAAGGGAAAGGAACTTTCTTATTTACTAGATTTAAATGAAGGGGTCGGTAACGCTAAATTTATTCGTTATATTTCTAAGGACCAAGTAAATCGTTTTGTTGAAATAGCTGAATTTGATGTTATTCCACCATTTGGCGTTGAACATTTACAGCTTATTGCAGCCAGTCAGCCCTTTGAAGTTTTACCTCAATCCACTTACCGGGATGGTTATTATGTTATTGATGGTAGTGAAAAAAATATAGTTCATACGGTTAATAAAATTAGAGGTATGCTAGAGAATTATGGTGACTCTGGTACCCTAACAGCAGAATCAACCTTAACCTATACAACAGCAAAATAAATGATATGACTTTTTTATGAAAAAAATAAGCTATAAAAGACACCGGAATTCCTGTTTAACTATTGTTTTTTTATTAATGGTTTCTGCATGTGCGTCGACACCTGATATAAAAAAAATAAAGTGTATGGGGAATGAAATAGAACAAAATGGTAAGCCCTGTTGGGTTAATACGGACCCTGGCGTTGGGGTGGTTGTTAATATGCCTAAACATATTAGGCCTGAAAAAACGCGAGAAATATTGTTTAATACCGCTTTAACTGAATTATCAGTTATGCAGGGAGCAAGTGTTTTACAAGAGGCGGTTGTTAGTAAGAAGGTTGAGGTACATAATGCAAGTGTTTCAAAGAATGCCTCTGTTACTTCTTTTTCTGTTATTACAACACCTAAAGATAGTACAACGATTAAAGCCAAAATAAAGGCGGTATGGAATGATTATGCAACACAAAAATTATATATGTGGGTTGTTTTAGAGGAGTAATAAATGAATAAGAAATTAGTTTCTTTATTGTTAGTTGCCAGTTCTGTTTGTCCTGTCGTAGCCGATGACTTTGCTGATTTTAAAATTCAAGAGCAGAAACTTGCTTTGGATTATAAAGTTGAAGCAGGAAAAGAATTTGAGCAGTATAAAAAAAAATTGAACGCGGGTTTTAAGGAGTACCGAAAGACTTACCTAGAAGAGTCTCAAAAATACCGTAAACAAATGACCCAAACTTGGGGAGATCATAAAGAAAGTACGCGTGATGTTTGGATTAATTACTCACAAAATAATAATGTGCGAGACTCAGTTAACTTTAAGACAGGAGAAGTAAGTGTTGAAGTGCTGGTTGATAAAGATACGCCCATCGATGTAGCGACTCAAAAAGCAAAGGACAATGTGCTTATATTGTTGGCAACAACAGAAAAGCAAGCTTTTGATAATGATGTAGTGGCTAATAAAGTGGAAAATAGCCTCCAACAATTTGATGATATTGTAAAATCAATACAGTTATCTGATGATGTCAAAGTAATGGAGCCCTTACTTACTCTAGTAAAAACAGGGTCGGAGGTGAAGTTAAAAAGTGTAGCAAAAAAATTAACAGCTAATTCTCAAGTTAAGGTGCGAGAATTTGAAGGTAAGAAAATAGTTCGTTTGAGTTTTAATATACCCGACAATTTATCTGATAAGGCGGGACGATATGCTTCAAAGATTGTTGAAATTGCAAAGAAGGAAAACATTCCTGTTTCGTTAGTTTATGCAGTGATGGAAACGGAGAGCAATTTTAACCCACGTGCGAAATCTTTTGTGCCAGCATACGGTTTAATGCAGATAGTGCCTGTTAGTGCAGGTCAGGATGCAACCAAGTATTTATTTGGTAAAGCAAAAATTTTAGCGCCTTCTTATCTATACAATAGCAATAAAAATATTGAAATTGGTGGAGCTTATTTACATATTTTATATCATCGCTATTTAAGGAAAGTTGAAAATAAGACTAGTCGGTTATTTTGTGCCATTGCTGCTTATAATACAGGTGCTGGTAATGTAGCTAAAAGTTTTATTGGAACCTACAATATTACTAAAGCATCAAAGAAAATTAACCAACTTACTTCTCAACAAGTATATGCAAATCTTCGGTCTAATTTACCTCACAAGGAAACTAGAGATTATATAAAGCGTGTTGTAGCGAGAATGGAAAAATATCAGTAATTTTAATTAGTCTATAAGGTCTTGCTGGCTTTCTCTTTCTCCAGCAGGGCAATTTTTCTTGTTGAGTCAAGGTTTGCTACCTCTTTAGTAGGACTCAGTAGGGTAGCTTGACATGATCAGGTTTTATGAGAGGGAAAATAAAATACAGAAATTTTTTAGAACGATTAATTCCGTGATTTTAATGGTTAGTCGTTAATCACTTTTATCTTTAAAAAGGAAAGAAATATGAAACTATTAAAACCAGTAATTATTATATCTGCTATTGGTTTGACTGCATGTCAATCGAATGTAGCGCCTATTCAAGCGCCTGTTGCAGTAGTACCTGTTGCCGATTGTGTGTTCCCCAATCAACAAGCTGCGCCTGGTTGGATTTGTAATGAGCCTGTACCAGGCCTAGCTATTCAAGCGATTGGTATTGCTGAGAAATCAGCAGCAGGCCAAGCCTATATGACTAACCAAGCTAAGGCTCAAGGATTAGGACATTTGGCCGAACTCTTTAAAGTAAAAGTTTCAAAAATGGTCAAAAGTTATATAGGGACAACAGGAAAAGGGAGCTCCGAAACTATTGATGCTGCAGCCAGTAGTACGATTAAAACCCTTACCAGTCACACCGTAACGGGTGCAAGAATCTATAAAACACGTTCAGGCCCAGAGGGAAGAATTTATGTTTTAGTTGGTTTAGATAATGGGCAAACTAAAGCTCTTGTTGAAGATGCAGTTAAAACTAGTATGAAAAATGAAAAAGCTTTGTGGCAGGAGTTTAAAGCACAAAAATCACATGATGAAATGGCTGCAGGTATTGCAGCAATGGAAGAGTAGTCGCTTATTCGTTTCTATTGTATAAAATTAATTGACCCTCAAAAAGCCATGCTGATAGAAAAAAGCATGGCTTTTTTGTTTTTATTGAATATAAAGTTAATTTTTTCTGCTAAAGGTAGTATTTCTGGTAGTGTTTTTGGGCCTTGCAAATGTGGGTGTAAATCCCTACAGGATAATACGGTTGAAATATGCATCCAAATAAGTGAAATGGCTACAATTGCAAAAAGTAACATAAAGCAGCTAGTCCAAATACCTAAAAATATACGACTCAATGAGCCGGTTAAGATGGGAGTGGCAACTAACAAGCTAAACTGAGTATCGCTTAAACCTAAGTTTTGCTTAATTTTAGCCCCAATAATTGAAAAAATAGTCCGGACAGCAAAGCAGACGTCTAGGCTCTTTGTTTGTTAGCCACTGCTGGTGCCATCGAGTTCATTCAGAAATTTTAACCGGCAAAGATCAAACGAAGGATTGGGTTGAAATTATTTTTGACATCATCGAAGAGAAAGATCCTGATCTACTTGTAGCTTAGACCGCCACATAATCCACGTCAGTTATTGCTAATCTGTAGCTATTTTTTAATGGCTAGGGTAAATTGTGCCAAAAAAAATTTAGTTTAAAAAGTGCAAACTACTTTGGGGGGGGGAATATGAAAGATGCCAAAATTTCATTAAAAAAAACCGAACAAAACAACGAACAGAGCTACCAGTCCATTTTTGAAGGTTCGATGGATGCTATCACCATCACCGATTTAGAGTACGGCTTTGTCGATTGTAACGCCCGTGCTGTCGATCTGTTTGGTTGCACATCTAAACAGCAGTTGCTCAATGTTCATCCAGGGCGAGTTTCGCCGCTCCTCCAGCCCAATGGGCGAGATTCTGTCGAGCTTGCCACCGAATACATACAGCAAGCCTCAACTAAGGGTAGCGTACAGTTTGAATGGGTGCATCAAAAACTAGATGGAAGCTTCGTCACTGTCGATATTTTACTGAGTCAGGCTAATTGGAATGGGCGGCCCGTCGTTCAGGCTTCGTTGCGCGATATTACCGAGCGAAAGCAGGCTGAGAGAGCGCTCTATTTAACGCGATTTAGTATTGATATAGCAAGCGATTCATTGTTCTGGATCACTCCAAATGCCCGCATTATTGATGTCAATATAGCGGCCTGTAAAGCACTGGGCTATACCAAGAGCGAGTTGCTCGAAATGCATGTATTTGATATTGACCCAAACTATCAGGCGGATATCTGGCCGCAACATTTTGCGGAGCTTCGCCAACGCGGACCACTAAAATTCGAGTCCACACAACGCAAAAAAGATGGTAGCCTGTTCCCGGTTGAAATTGTTGCCAACTATATTCAATTGGATGGTGAAGAGTACAACTGTGCCTTTGTTCGCGATATTAGTCGCGAACAACGCCCACGAAAACTCATCAGCAAATTAACCGATGACTTTGCTCATTTAACCGGACAAACATTTTATGAAGCCATTTGCCGCTATATGGCTGACAGCCTAGCTCTTGATTATGTTTTAATTGGCGTTATCTCGACAACAGGAAACCATATTGATGTGATTGGCGGATGGGGAATAAGCGGTGCACTTTCACGCTTCAGCTATGAATTAGATGGGACCCCTTGCGAGCAAGTGCTATCTTCCAATGCCTGCATATTCCCTAAAGGCGTGCAGATGAGTTTTCCGAAAGATACATTATTGACAGACATGGGTATAGAGTCCTATGTCGGCGTGCCTTTGTTTGACGCGCAAAATGGCCGGTTAGGTATTTGTATAGCGCTAAGTATGACTTGTCGACAAGATGGCAATGAGATTGCGGACTTTCTGCAGTTCGCTACTGCTCGTATCAGCAGCGAAATTGTGCGCAAACAGGCAGAAGATCAGTATCAGGTCTCTCAACAACAACTGCAAAATGTAATTAATGGCGCTCAATTAGGTTATTGGGATTGGAATTATAGAACTGGCGAGCAGGTGGTTAATGATCGATGGCTAGCAATGCTTGGTCTATCCAGAGGTGATTGTCGTAGTCATATCAGCGATTGGAATAACCGAATACATCCAGATGATAAGCAACCTTTAATGGATACGGTCGAAGCGCATCTACAGTCTGGAAAAAATTATGTGGCTGAATTCAGAATGCAACATGCGAATGGACATTGGGTTTGGATTCAAGGCTCTGGCGCTGTTGTTGAGTATGACAAGGAAACACATGAACCGCTTCGGCTTTGTGGTACGCATCAAGATATTAGCGAACGGAAAAATATTGATCTTGAATTAAATGAATACAAGAATGATTTAGAAAAATTAGTGGCAGAACGCACTAAAGCACTAGAAAATGCTCGAAATGAAGCTGAAAAAGCAAATCAAGCTAAATCAGAATTTCTTTCTTCAATGAGTCATGAATTAAGAACACCAATGAATGCGGTGCTTGGCTTTTCACAGCTATTAGCCGCAGATACCCAATCACCTCTAACGGAAGATCAACTAGAGTCTGTAGAGCAAATAGTTGGGGGTGGCCAACACTTATTAAGTCTGATTGATGATGTGCTTGATTTATCAAAAATTGAATCCGGTCATAACGATATCAACATTGAAACAATCGACACTGACAATCTTATCAATCGAGTGCTTTCTCTGGTCCAGTCTCAAGCAGAAAAGCAAGGCATCACATTAGAAAACAAAGTACCTGCTGACTCTTCTTTTAAAATACTCGCAGACACAAAGAAACTCAAGCAAGTCTTGCTCAACCTATGTTCGAATGCGATTAAATATAATAGTGAAAATGGGGTGCTTACTATTTCATGCGTTAAAACACAGGAAAATAAAATAAGACTTAGCGTCAGTGACACAGGAGCAGGCGTTCCTGAAGAAATGTTTCCTAGCTTATTTGAACCCTTTAATCGATTAGATAAAGCTAATTCTAATATTCAGGGAACAGGCATTGGTTTAAATATATGCAAACAATTAATTAAGCTGATGAATGGAAAAATGGGGGTTTTCAATAATCCTGATAACGGGTTAACATTTTGGGTTGAATTTGAAGAAACTTCAGGAAAATAAAGGCATATTAGGTTTGGTCGATGCACGAAAAGGGGGGAGGCTGTCGCAAACATTATGACAATCGTAGAGCCGCTGTACTCTGGACATAATTATCCTGCTAAATCCAGCGATGATTAGCAAAAGGTTGATATTCGCCAGCCCTGCGTAGTTTGCACCGCTTTTATCCATAACGACCTTACCAGGAAAGCCATTATTGTTAATGGATTGTTTGACAAACTGAGTGGCGGCTTCCTCATCACGCTTTTCAGACAGCATGAAATCAAGGGTGTCACCGGTACCATCAAGCGCACGATATAAGTAAGCCCACTCACCTTTTACTTTGATATACGTTTCATCCATGCGCCACGACCCATTAGTGGTTCGTTTTTTAGATTTAGCT
>ENA-OSET01003066-OSET01003066.1-sediment-metagenome-genome-assembly--contig:-NODE-3066-length-15606-cov-4.212506_pt1 | contig 15606 bp, 11 predicted proteins | sample MGYA00237882_ERZ534229 | MGnify/ENA primary metagenome ERZ534229 (study PRJEB26408, sample SAMN06266212) | sediment metagenome | isolation source: Hudson Canyon methane seep mesocosm | place... | reverse complement strand
TTCTCTTCGATCTCACGAGCCAAGCGTTCACTCACATCATCCCACTCGACTACCGTGCCTAAGCGCTCATTTGCATCATTAAAGATCGGGGTTGCGGTCAAATCAAAGGTTCGTGGGCCAACAGTAATTCGGCCGTTATACGTATCGGTTAAACCTTCTACCATTCCACGCTGGTGTGCGGGGTTCTTATGGAAGGCATCGATATTAGTACCAATTAGATTTTTAGCATCGAAGTTAGGTAAGGCGGTCTTCAAATCTGCTTCCGCAACCGACATCATATTGTTAACAGCTTTGTTCATATACGTGATGTCGAAGTTGGTATCTGCCATCATCACGTTGGTGTTACACGCGTCAAGTGCCAACTTGATACCTGAATTCGCATCAGCTAATTCTTTGTCTGCTTTTTGTTGTGCTAACGCCGCCGTCATATCGTCCCACTCAACGACCGTGCCTAATCTTTGGTTGTCGCTATTAAAGATTGGGGTGGCAATCAGGCCGAATGTTCGTGGGCCAACGGTAATCTGACCTTTATATGTATCGGTTAAACCCGCTATCATGCTGCGTTGATGCGAAGGGTTCTTATGGAAGGTGTCAATGCTGGCCCCCATAAGGTTCCTTGCATCGAAATTTGGCAATGCTGTTTTAAGATCAGCCTCAGCATCGTTCATCATATGAGTAACGGCGTTATTCATATAATTAATGTTGTAGTCAGTATCAGCCATCATCACGTTTGTCGCACAAACATCTAATGCTGATTTAATGCGTGACATCGATGCCGCTACGAGTTTGTCTTCATCTTCACGTTTCAACAAATTCTCACGCATCGTACGCATCGCAGCTAGTATACTGTAGGTATCCCCTTCATTGGTCTCAACCTCGACGCTGAGGTTTCCACTGGCAACTTCATTAGCGACTTCTATCGCATAAGCTGGTTCACCACCAATCATCTTGCCGAGGTTGCGTATAATAAGTAGGGCCGCTGCGGCACCTAAGATAAGTGCGATCAAGGTACCTATAATGGTAATATTCGACGTCGATGCTGCTGTCGCCTTTTGCTCGTCACCCCGAACACCAATTAAACCTGCTTCTTCGGCAACGAATTCGTCGATGATACCGCGCATGTTATCCATGTACGATTTGCCGATACCCTTCTTAATAAAGTCTGCGACGTCATTAAGTGTTGCTTTACCTTTAACAACCTGCCTGCGCAAATCGATCGCTACCTGAACATGGTTGCGTTGCCAATCAGCTTCTAGTCGCTCGACTTTTTCAACGCGTCCGACTTGCTTTGGGTTGTCAGACACCTTTTTCTTTGCCGCTGAGGCATTATCTTGAAACGCGGTCACGCCGGCGTGATACGGTTCTAAGAATTCATCTTCGCCGGCAACCAAAAACCCCCGAAGCCCGGTTTCCATATTGACAAGTGCCCCTGTCATATCATCACCGATCTTAATCGCTTCATGCGTGTGGTTCACCCAGCCGCTAATCGTGATTAGCTTTGTAAGACTAAGATTGACCGTGGTCGCAATAATAATTAGCAATATAAGAGGAAGCGCGAAACCCGTTGTTAGCTTCCATTTTAGTTTCATGTTCTCGAAGAATTCCATTGTAGTTACCTGCCATTTGTCAGAAATGAAGGGGGTGAGTTCTATCCAATATAGTCCAAAAACTAAATTTCACATTAAATTCATCGAGTATTTTTCGAACAAGTAAATCGAGCTGTTTAGCCCTTAATTAGTCACCAAAAAAATTTGCACTTTTCTAGCTTTGTGCAAGTGACTTATCGCTTATTAGAAATAGAACTCATTACACAAGTTTGCACAACGACACAGCCGTGAGGAATTCTGTTACTTTACGGTTACTTAGGTAAACGCAATCAAGGCCCGCTAGGTTAAAAGTACAAATAAGCCCTTGTTACGGATTGCTTAACAACCACCGGCGCACCCAATTACTCGTCTACAAGAACTAGAAGTTCAACGCTTTTTTAATAACCAATTTGATTAAACGCTCTACTTTTATTGCAAAACAAACTATAAGAAAATACGCGCCCTTCTATTTTTTCTCATCACCTTATATATTTTTATTTCGTTTGCACTAAGCTCTGGCAGACATTGGCGAAATAGCTGTTCTTTTACTAACCTTAAAGCCAGTTTGTTCTATCTATTATGGTGCACGAGGTTGATATGGTTCGCTTTTCTATTTTTTTGTTGTTAACGCTTATTTGTCATTCATTAAGTGCGAGCGACAGACATTCAACCGTTGGCTTATCTGCATGGTCTGGCTATCCGCAGAGTGTAAAAGGCTTTAAAGACGCGTTAAATGAAGCTGGCTTTGTAGAAGGTAAAAACATTACATATATTCTTGGCAATAGCGGCGGCGACAAAAACAAGCAAAAAGAAATTGCCACTCAGTTTAAAGATAGCAATGTCGATTTGGTTTATTCGCTCACCACACCAGGCACCGTAATTGTAAAAGAAGTGCTTCCCAGTACTACACCAATTGTTTTCTCGATTGTGACTTACCCTGCTGACTCGGGTTTAATCGAGTCATTTGAATATTCAGCCAATAACTTGGTCGGCACGAGTAATTATGTTCCTTTACATAACCACGTCAACTTACTAAAAACCTTGCTGCCCAATGCGAAAAAAGTTGCTATTTTCCATCGTAAGGGAGAGCCAAATTCAAAAATTCAAACAGCGGGCTTAACTCGAAGCTTTAAGCGAAAAGGTATCGAAGTCATCGACCAAGCACCCAGCTCTCTTGATGAAGTAAAATCGATGGCATTAAGCCTAGTAGGTAAAGTGGATGCATTTGTAACGACAACAGATACGCTAATGCAGGGCGGCGGTGAGGATGTGTTGATCGAGATTTCTAAAGAAAAGAAAATCCCTATTTTGAGTTCGAATAAGAAAGGCATCGAGAATGGATCTACTTTTGGGCCTGTTGCCGACTTTTATACATTAGGAAAGATGTCAGGAGAAAAAGCCGCCAGAATATTACTGCACCAGACTGAACCTAGCCGAATGGAATCAGAATACCAAGACCCTCCATTAACATTATTAAATCGCACAAGTATTACACTCTTAGGTATCGAAATACCCGACTCTATGTTAAAAACAAGTGAGTGGGTTAAGTAGCTGTGCTTAATTGGGCCGGATAAATATAAATGAAGCTTTATTCCAAGTTACTGGTCTCTATTACTCTGATCATTTCGGTTTCGTTGACCGCAATGGGCTATTTTGTGGTCAGCAGTTCATCGCACAATTTACAACTTCAGATTTCAAAACAGCTTAAAGGTAACGTTCGACTTGGCGTTTCGAGAATACGAGAAGTTGAAAGCGAGTTTTCTAAAACCATTCAAGTCATCGCTCAAAATAGAAACATTAGAAAAGCACTTCACCTCTTAGAAAGCAGAGGTACTAGTTCTGTTTTGAATGATTTGGTGCAAATATACCCGTATTTGAACTATATCGCAGTCACCGAAACCGACGGCCTAATTTTCTCAACAAACACCTTGAATTACCAAGGCAAAAAAACGCTTGGTGAGGAACTACTTCTTAACAATATAAATGACAACCCGCTGTTCGTTACACCGTCTCCTAATAACGTTTCACTTGGCACACTTGGAAACGACCCTTACTTAAGCGAATTGGGCAAAGATAGAAGAGTCCTAAGCCAAACCTTTAGTCAAGAAGTGCTCAAACGCGGAGAACTCATTGGTTGGGTCGCACTGTCTCTCGATTGGCAAAGTAAGTTTGACCAGTTGTTAAAAGAGATAAAACTTCAGTTGGTCGAGTCAGAAAACGCGATCACCTCTGTTCTACTACTTGATAATGAGAACAACGTGCTTTCGCATTCAAATTTCTCAATATCCGCAGCAAGTCATCAAGAGCGGGTACAATTTGAACCTAAGCCATCTGAAGCTTGGGAAAGCAGTTTCATTCAGTTTGGGCAACAAGAACTAAGCCTGGTTATCGTCGCGGACAATAGTCAATTGTTCAAACCGGTAGACGATTTAAAGACCACGTTTACCCTCGTCAGTTTTATTAGCGCGCTATTCTTAGCTGGCACAATGGCCTTTCTATTGCGGAGCTCAATCTTAAAGCGCATTGATACACTCTTAGCTGCGTCTAAAGAATTTGGTGAAGGTCACTTATCTCATCGAGTTAATGACTTAGGAAAAGATGAAATTGGCTTACTTGGGCTTGCCTATAATCAAATGGCAGAAAACCTTCAAAAAATCACCGCATCAAAAACTGACCTCGATAATGAAATAGAGATCAGCACCCGCGCGACCGAACGAGCCCAAGAGTTAGCTAAAAAAGCCGAAGCTGCAAGCAAAGCCAAGAGCGAATTTCTGGCCAACATGAGTCACGAAATCAGAACCCCGATGAATGGTATTTTGGGGATGATGGGTCTGATGAATCAACAACAAATCGAAGGTACTGCAAAACAATATTTAGATATGGCGCAAATAAGCGCTCAGGCACTTCTTGTCATCATTAACGACATTTTAGATTTTTCAAAAATTGAAGCGGGCAAACTTGAGATTGAAAAAATCGAGTTTGATCTGCACAAGCTTTTGCAAGATTTCAAGTTCGAATTTATGCTAAGAATTGAAGAAAAACCACTTATCTTTGAGTTAGACATCGCAGAAAATGTTCCTCAATTTACGTTATCTGACCCGGGCAGAATCAGACAAATTTTACTTAACTTATGTGGCAATGCACTCAAGTTCACCGAAGAAGGCAACATAACTCTCAAGATCGAGCCCGTAGACTGTACCAATAGACTTGATGAAAAAGAGCTTATGCTTAAGTTCTCTGTTATTGACACGGGAATAGGAATTCCGGCAGATAAGCTATCGATTTTGTTCGAGACCTTTAGCCAAGTCGACAGCTCGACCACGCGAGAATTCGGCGGAACAGGGCTCGGACTATCAATCGTTAAGCAATTGTCTGAACTGATGGGCGGCTACGTTGGTGTAACTAGCGTGCTCGGCGAAGGTAGCTGTTTTAGCTTCACAATACCGGTAGTTGAATCGAATGGTGCTGAACTTGAATCAGTCGCACTCAACCATAACAACATAGTGCTAGAAAACATAAATCAGACAAGCCAAAAATACGAAATACTACTAGTAGAAGACAACCGGATTAATCAACTCGTGGCAGAAGCTGTTCTTCAAGACTTAGGTTATTCCATATCACTCGCGAATAATGGACAAGAAGCAACGGAGGCTCTATCGACCGAAAATAGTTTTTCGCTCGTCTTAATGGACTGCCAAATGCCCGTGTTAGACGGATACGAAGCGACACGAAAAATTAGAAATGGCCAAGGAATATATGATGCAAATATTCCTATTATCGCCATGACAGCGAACGCAATGAGTGGCGACAGAGAAAAGTGTATCGCCGCCGGAATGAACGACTATTTAAGCAAACCTATCGATAAGAAAGAGTTAGAGAAAAAGTTAAGGCTTTGGATCGATGAAAAGTCAAACTAACAACAATTTCGTACAGCTGCACTAAAATTACAATCTCTCCTGATATCTGGCCTTTATTTACAAACCATATTATTTTCAATACCTTACTATAGAATCAATCGATTTATTTAACGTAGTTTTACATTTCAAATTAGACAGGAATCTAATTTTAGCGTACAAGTGTACCCTGAAATTAGGAGTATATATGTATTCAACGAATCAAGTATCGAAATTTAGCGCTTTTAAGGCCTTTGTCGGAAACAAAACCGACAACCTTTTAGCCCCGACATTGACCAATATGGACAGCTTTGGCGCCTACCTTGAACCCATCATTCAGGTATTCAAGCCTAGCTGGCGTCATGGCGTTATAAGCGCGGCCGTTGTTGCGACGCGCAAAGAAAACCAGAAAGTGATCACATTAAGTTTAAGGCCTGATGCAAAATGGCAGACTTTCGAAGCAGGTCAGTTTATCCAAATTACGGTCGAGAAAAACGGCAGCTTAATGACGAGAACCTTTAGTATCTCTTCTGCTCCAAGCCATTTTGAGGAGTCTAAGCTTATTGAATTAAGTATTCGCGTACTAGACGATGGTTTAGTGACACCATGGATAGCAGAGAATCTAAGCGCAGGAGACACTGTTTATCTATCTCAAGCGTCAGGCGATTTCAAACTCACGTCATCTCGAAAGCCCAAGCTATTTATTGCGGGCGGTAGCGGAATCACGCCGATTAGGTCGATGCTAAATGAAAACCCGGGCGCAAATTGGTTTAAAGACTCTACGCTAATTTTTTACGTCAATAATGCCGAAGAAATGTTATTTGCCAATGAAATTGAGAACTATGAAGCCGATGGGTTAAATTGCCATGTCGTCTATTCAGACGAGCAGGGGTTTATCAGCGAGACGCATATTAGAGAAAAATGCCCCGGCTTTGAGAATTTTGAAAGCTACGTTTGTGGGCCACCAAAGATGATTGAAGCGGCCTTAAGTATTTTGAATGAGCACGTACAAAATACTGCAGACATTCACCATGAATACTTTGGTACCGCGCCTCTTAGCAAAGCGGATATGGATACTGACTTTGACGACGAGTTTATTCAAGTTGATTATTTGACGTCGAATAAACAAGTTCAATTCAACGCTGACGGTTTACCTCAAACCTTGCTTGATATTGCAGAGCAAGAAGGTCTTACACCGGTATCAGGGTGCCGCATTGGTGTTTGTCACCAGTGTATTTGCAAGAAAAAACAAGGCCGCGTATTCAACACAAAAACCAAGCAATATTCTGATACCGGCGCCGAAGAGATTCAGCTTTGTTTATCGGTACCAGTCGGCCATGTTGAGTTAGAACTTTAGAGTGCACAAGCACAGGAAAAACCCATGAAAAAACCAAATATTGAAACCTTAGAAAAATTCGGCGCCGCGTTAGAAGACGTTCGTGCTGAATCTATGGCAAAGGTAGGCGAAAGCGATGCACGACATATTCGTCGAATGATCGCGATTCAGCGCAGCAGTGAAATAGCGGCTCGTATATTAATGGTGATGGGGTTTGTTAGCCCATTACTTTGGGTGCTCGCGGTATTATTACTTGGCTTGGCGAAAATTTTAGACAATATGGAAATCGGCCATAATGTTATGCACGGCCAATACGACTGGATGAATGACCCTAACATAAACTCTCGTAAATTCGAGTGGGACATTCTAGGTGATGCAGGGTCATGGAAGCGTTATCACAATCATGAACACCATACCTACACCAATGTATTAGGCAAAGACCGAGACTTTGGCTATGGCACATTTAGACTGAGCGATGACTTAGAATGGAGACCAAAAAATCGATTTCAGATTTTTCACTACCTAGGCCTGTCAACATTTTTTGAAATTGGAATCGCCTACCATGAAGTGGCAGCAGAGCGCATTTTTAAAGGTAAGAAGCGTAAAGAAAGCGCGTTACCAATTTCACGAAAGCAGTTGAAAGCCGATTTTTTCAACAAAGCCAAAAGACAGTTGATGAAGGATTACGTCATCTTCCCTCTTCTATGCTGGCCCGTTGCACTACAAGTTCTTGCCGGTAATGCGATAGCGAATATTATTCGAAACCTTTGGACGTCTACCATTATTTTCTGCGGCCACTTTACTGAAGACGTACATACTTTCACTGAAGAAGAAATTAAGGGTGAGACTCAAGGACAGTGGTACTACCGACAAATATTAGGGTCATCTAACCTTGAAGGCGGTAAGTTATTTCATATTCTAACTGGGCACTTGAGCTGCCAGGTTGAACATCATTTGTTTCCAGATGTACCCGCTCGACACTACCCTGAAATGGCTGAAAAAGTTCAGAAAATTTGCAAAGAGTATGGCGTGCCATACAACACCGGTACTTTTTTCAAGCAATATAAGACCGTGGTTCAACGTGTATGGAAGTATTCTTTTCCGACTGAAGCAGAAGCTAGAGTATTAGCGTAGTTTAGCTTCGAAGGGGGAAGGGAAAACACGAAACGGGGTCAGACCCAATAGTCTCTTTTATTGGCTCTGACCCCTGAACAAAACTCGAACAGACTAGCTCCGAGCTTCGAAGGAGTCAGAGCAAACGAAGAGACTGTTTGGTCTGACCCCGAACGGGGCACCTACCGTACTTAGCTTGACCAAGCTAGCAAGAAAACAACCCTTTCATAAAATTTGATTTACCCCTTACTGCTCTTGCAGGTATCATCTGGTCGCTAACTCCTCCACAAGCTGACGACTCAAGATGACTTCAGATACATTAGATTTTGACAAACACCATCTGTGGCACCCCTATAGCGCGATCGGCGCAGGTCACTCTATATTTAAGGTGGAATCTGCCGAGGGCTGCACCCTCACCTTAGATAATGGCCAACAACTTATCGATGGTATGGCGTCTTGGTGGAGCGTTATTCACGGCTATAACCACCCTACTTTAAATGACGCGATAAAAGATCAACTTTCGAAAATGTCGCACGTCATGTTCGGCGGCCTTACTCACGCACCAGCTATTGAGCTAAGCAAATTGCTGATAGATATCAGCCCAAGCGCTTTAGAAACGGTATTCTTCTCTGACTCAGGCTCTGTCGCCGTAGAAGTAGCAATGAAAATGGCGATTCAGTATTGGCACAGTAAAGGCCAATCGACAAAACAAAAATTCATTTCTCTTAAAAACGGCTATCACGGTGATACCTTTGGCGCGATGTCGGTTTGTGACCCTGTTAATGGCATGCATTCTTTGTTCTCTGACTCTCTGATACAACAATATTTTGTGTCTGCGCCCATTTCTGAGTTTGGCAAGCCATGCCTTGAAGAAGATATTGCGGCATTACGCGATACACTAGAAGAACATAATGAAAACGTTGCTGCGATTATTCTCGAGCCGATCGTTCAAGGTGCAGGAGGCATGCGAATATACTCCGAAAATTATCTTCGTCATGCTCGCCACCTCGCTGATGAGTTTGGCGTACTACTCATCTTTGATGAAATTGCGACTGGGTTTGGTCGTACAGGTAAGCTATTTGCTTGCGAACACGCGAATATAACACCTGACATTATGTGTTTGGGCAAAGCCCTCACCGGTGGTTACATGAGCCTTGCTGCGACCCTAACCACGAGAGATGTAAGCGAGACCATAAGCAATGGCTCTCCTGGCGTATTTATGCATGGGCCGACCTTCATGGCAAACCCTCTTGCCTGCTCTGTTGCGTTGGCCAGCGTGCGTTTGTTAATAGCGTCCCCATGGCAACAACGCGTATATAACATCGAAGCACAATTGAAGTCGAATTTAGAGAAATGCACTCAGCTCGATTGTGTTAGAGAGATTCGCGTGATCGGTGCGATTGGCGTCGTCGAATTGCATGAAGCCGTTGATATGGTGACGATTCAACCCAAATTCGTAGAACAAGGCGTTTGGGTGAGACCTTTCGGAAAACTGGTCTATGTTATGCCACCGTATGTCATGACAGATGCAGAGTTAAGAACTTTGTGTGACGCTATTTATACGGTAATTAAAGATCACCACCAGGCATAAAAAAGTGAAAACCTCTTCACGAGGGTTTCACTTAGCTTATCAATTCAATACCGGTCAAATACTAACCGATGTTGACGCCATTTCTTTCGCTGCTTTTTCGAGTGCTATTACCATTCCGTTTAGTGCGCCGCTGTTGAATTTTTGCATTTCCTCTTTTTTCAGCGTCTCGATATAAGACTCTAACTCTGCAATTTCGAAATCTCTAAATGTATAGGCGATATTGAGTAAAATTGATTGCTCAATAATTTGCTGGACTCTTGGCTGCTGCGCTTCGATCATTTTAGAAATTTCGTCTAACGCGACTTTGTCATTAGGCTTTAGATATTTAGTCGCCGCCACCTGAACAGCAGTCATCATTGATTGCTGCATTTGCAGGCCTTTGTCGAGGATATCTCCTGTTTCCATCAATTTTCGTGCAATTGGCATTCTGGTTTCGTCACTCATAAGAACCTGAACCGTTGCCTGCATCTCTGCCATGGCTTGGGGCGTCGCGGCATATTCTTCCGCTCGCGCGATCCGGTTGCCCAAATTCGACTCATACCACGTCAACAACTTTTGTGCGTCTTGTTCTGAGATTGCCTTGGCTACCTCACGATAAACTTCAGCCTGTATTTGGTCTGCATTAAATAATTGGTCCACCGCCTTGTCAAAATGCGTATCTTTACCAGAAGACACACCTCCTCTACTAGCCAACACGCCTGCTTTTACGCCAACAGGAATATCTTGAATCTGACTATTAATGCCAGATAGAACCATGAGTGATTCCAAGGTGGCGTCTTTAACTGCTTCTGCGCTGACAAAGCAGGCGATGCTCATCATGAGCAATATATAGACTGATTGTTGTACTTTCTTCATCTTTTATTATCCATTCTCGTCTTAAGTATTCAGTGCAATTTACGGGCATTTGGCTCAAACTTCAAATCCTCTTATTTGCTACCAAGACATTGCCCATGCAAGTTCATCAGATTTATACCCAAAGCCAACTTCGAAACTTCACTTACGTCATCGAACTGGATGACCAATCAGCTTTAGTCATCGACCCTTGGAACGATCAAATTATCAACAGTGTGCTCAAAGAGAAGGGCCTGTCACTCAAAGCGATAATCAATACCCATGAACATTTCGATCACGTTCAAGGAAACGCCGCGCTTGTCGATCAACATGGCTGCGAAGTGTGGGCGCATGAGAATGGCAAGGGAAAAATTCCGGGCCTTTCAAGAACCTTATCAAAGGGCGAAATTATTCCACTTGGTAATCAAACTCAGCTATGCGTGCTAGACACACCAGGGCATACGCTTGCTCACCTTTGTTTTTTGCTACAAGTGAACAATAATTCAACAGCCATATTCACCGGCGATACTTTATTCAACGCGGGTGTTGGGCACTGTCATTTAGGTGGCGACGCTGAGGTTCTTTATCAAACAATTGCTGAGCAGTTTCATACCTTAGACGATCATATAACGGTCTACCCTGGCCACGAGTATTTAGAAAATAATCTGCGCTTTACCTTGAGTCTGGAACCCTCTAATCAGGATGCAAAAGATTGGCTGGAAAAAGCAATTGCTGCTGACCCAGTCGCTAGTCCTCTAACAACAACCATTGGTGATGAAAAGAAATTCAACACCTTCTTTAGGCTGGATAATACTGAAATCAGAAGCAACACCGGCGGTTTCGACACTGACAAAGAGGTATTCGTCGCCTTGAGAGAGTTAAGAAATAAATGGTGAGATAGAACTCATAAAGGTCTGTTAACTTGCTGCCAAAACTGCGTATTTACCTTCAAACTCTACACAAGGTTGATTTTCTTGATCTAGAATCTCAACCTTGATAGAAAATATTGCCTTGCCACGATCGACAAAACCTTGCTTAGCTCGAGCAATAAGCTCAGGTGTCGGCGCAATTGCTGTCGCCATCAATTGGCTTGTTAACGGTCTCAGGTAATTGATCTCACCTTTTGCAACTACTATGTCACCTTTCAAACCCATTTCGAGTGACTTTAGGTGCGTCATTCCCCATGCTGCAATCACGCAGATGTTATATAAGCTTCCGCCAAATGCGGTGCCTTTGTCATTAATATTTTTGTCTAATGGCGCACTAGCTATCAGTTTGTCTCCCGTATATCGCTCAACTTTAACGCCAGCGGCTCTCGCTAAGGGTAAATGAGTCCGTAGAAAGTCATCAAGCTCTTCAGCTTGCTGTGCGTAGTTAGGCGTATTCTTATCCATACCGTTTCTCACAAAAATAAAAAAGGAGGCGATTAGCCTCCTTTAGTTTACTGATACAAATAGAAAGCTCAAAACAGAGCTTTCTAATGCATGAATTTAATTACTCGTCTTCAGTAATTTCTTTCATGCTTAGTTTGATTCGACCACGGTTGTCGACATCAAGTACCTTAACTTTTACTTCTTCACCTTCTTTCAAAACGTCAGTTACTTTCTCAACACGTTCGTTCGAAATTTGAGAAATATGAACCAAGCCGTCTTTTCCTGGCAGGATGTTAACAAAGGCACCGAAATCAACAATACGTTCGATTTTACCGGTATAAATCTGGCCAATCTCAGCTTCTGCTGTGATACCCAAAATCATATCGATCGCTGCTTGAGCGCTGTCGTTATCTTCGCCGTATACTTTTATTGAACCATCATCTTCGATGTCAACAGAAGCACCAGTCTTTTCAGTAATAGAGCGAATAGTTGCGCCGCCTTTACCGATTACATCACGAATCTTGTCTGGGTGAACCTTCATGGTACGCATCGCAGGCGCTTTATCAGATAGCGTCTCACGTGGCGTCTCAAGAACTTTATTCATCTCGCCAAGTATATGGATACGTGCGTCATGTGCCTGCTTCAAAGCGATATCCATGATCTGCTCAGTGATACCTTCAATCTTGATATCCATTTGCAGTGCAGTAATACCTTCGTCGGTACCGGCTACTTTAAAGTCCATATCGCCTAGATGATCTTCATCACCTAAGATATCAGTTAGAACTGCGAACTCTTCGCCTTCTTTAACCAAGCCCATTGCGATGCCAGCTACAGGCGCAGCCATCGGAACACCTGCGTCCATCATTGCCAAGCTGCTACCACAAACACTGGCCATTGAGCTGGAGCCGTTTGATTCAGTAATTTCCGAAACACATCGAATTGTATACGGGAAGTCTTCTGCCGTAGGCATAAGCGCTTGAAGGCCACGCTTAGCTAACTTACCGTGACCAATTTCACGACGCCCTGGAGGACCCATTCGACCACATTCACCTACCGAGTATGGAGGGAAGTTGTAATGCAGCATGAAGCCTTCTTTGTATTCGCCTTCAAGTGCGTCAACAATTTGCGCATCACGAGAAGTACCCAGCGTTGTTGTTACGATCGCTTGAGTTTCGCCACGCGTAAATAGCGCTGAGCCGTGAGTATTTGGCAATACACCAACTTCAACCGATATTGGACGAACAGTGCTGTTATCACGACCATCGATACGTGGCTCGCTCGCGATAATTCGACTACGAACTACCTGCTTCTCTAGCTTAGAGAAGTAACCTTTAACATCGTCTGCAGATGGAGAACCTTCTTCTTCAGTTGCCAGTTTTTCAACAGCCGCTGATTTTAATTCGCCTAGTGCAGCATAACGCTCCATTTTGTCTTTGATTGAATAAGCAGAGCTAATTCCATCAGAGAAGTTAGTGGTCATGTTGTCGACTAACGCTGTGTCTGTTGCTTCAGGCGTCCAGTCCCATTTTTCGGTACCAACTTCTGCGGCAAATTCTGCGACAGCACTAACAACGACCTGCATCTCTTGATGAGCAAATAACACGCCGCCCAACATCTCGTCTTCAGTAAGTTCTTTCGCTTCTGATTCAACCATTAGCACAGCATCTTCAGTACCCGCGACGACCATATTAAGCAATGAGTCGTTTAGGTATTCAAAAGTAGGGTTAAGAACATAGCCACCTTCGTCAGTAAAACCAACTCGTGCTGCGCCTATCGGACCACTGAACGGAACACCTGAGATAGCCAAAGCTGCTGAAGTACCAATTAATGCAGCGATATCTGCATCATCTGTTTTGTTGGCTGACATCACAGTACAAACAACTTGTACTTCGTTCAGAAAACCATTCGGGAACAATGGGCGAATCGGGCGATCGATTAGTCGTGACGTCAATGTTTCTTTTTCAGAAGGACGCGACTCTCGCTTAATGTATCCGCCTGGAATTTTACCAATTGAGTACTGTTTTTCTTGATAGAAAACAGACAACGGGAAAAAACCTTGTCCTGGTGATGCTTGCTTTGCAGCAGTGACAGCAACCAATACAGAGATATCGTTATAGCTTACTAATACTGAACCTGTTGCTTGACGCGCGATTCTACCTGTTTCAATTGTAACGTCCGCGTTACCATACTTAAATTTCTTAGTTACCGGATTCACATCGGCTCCTTGTTGTTTATCACCTAGTATTAGGTGTTTAAATTAATTAATTTTTGAAAAAATGACTACGACTAAAGCTTTACGTCTGAAGGTTCTTTGGCGTTATCTAAACAAAAACACTCAGACATAAAACTTTACGGCCCTTTCATCAAATACGTTTTTTAGTACATACTTTTTTCATGCAAAAAACAGAACCGGCCTGCCTCTTTCGAGACAAGCCGGTACCATACTATTCACATAGCTTTATCTACAAGACCTCGTATCACTACGAGATGCATGCCGGATTTGGCGACCATATAGGTGCTTATCGACGTAGACCTAAGCGAGCAATAAGATCAACATAACGCGTTGCGTTCTTTCCTTTAAGGTAGTCCAGCAGCTTACGACGCTGGTTAACCATACGAATCAATCCTCGACGTGAGTGGTGATCGTGCTTGTTTCCCTTAAAGTGTGATTGCAATTTGTTGATGTTTGTTGTCAACAGTGCAACCTGAACTTCTGGTGAACCGGTATCACCTTCAGCTTGTTGATATTCGCTTACTACTTTTGCTTTCTCTTCGGCGTTAAGAGCCATAATCTATTTCCTCTAATATGCGATTAAGAATTCAATACTAACCGCGCATATTTACAGTCAGCATTTTCAGAATTTTTTGATGTGTTAAATATGTTTACTCAACATTGAAATTAACTAAGCGCTTGGCATGAATCCAACCGTCGTCTTTCACTTCAACAACACCTGCAAAAACTTCATTTGAATACGCTTCGTCAGAGGATTGATCATTTCTGACGATATACAAACGATTCGTTCCCACTTGAGGTGGTACATCAATTTTTGCGTCGGCTATTCTAACTGCTTGTCCAAGTAATATCGAGCTTGCAAGCTCATTTTTTAGGCAAAGTTTGGGTGTATTTGGTAATAAGCTGTCAGTTGGTAATAAATATTGGTCTAAATCAAGATTTACCTGCCCCTCTTCTGCCAGTTCAGCTAATGTTTCAAGCGTAGCCATAGTCACTGTATTTTCCAATAAAAAGTGACCAGCCTTAAAACGACGCAACATAGAGACATGCCCACCACAAACCAAAGACTGACCAATATCTTCAACAAGCGAACGAATGTAAGTACCTTTAGAGCACTCGACAGTCAGGTCTATTTGCGCCTCACGAATTGCATCCAACTCAAGTTGATAAATGGTAATCGGCCGAGCGGGGCGCTCGATGGTAATACCCTTTCTAGCATACTCATACAATGGTCGACCTTGATGCTTCAGGGCAGAGTACATTGATGGTACTTGATTGATAGGGCCTTTGAATTTGTTCAGAATAGGTAATAATAAGGCTTCACTTAATGCAGGCACATCATGACTTTCAATATGCTCCCCTTCACTATCCCCCGTGGTACGTACATCACCTAAAGTCGCAGTCGTGTAATAACCTTTATCAGCATCAAGTAGATAACGGGAATATTTAGTCGCCTCACCAAAGCAAATTGGCAGCACACCTGTTGCGAGAGGATCAAGACTCCCAGTATGACCTGCTTTTTGCGCACCGAATAAACGGCGTACTTTCTGCAGAGCAAAATTAGAAGTCATACCTTGCGGCTTATCTAACAGTAAAACACCGTCTAATAGCCGACCTTTTCTTTTTCGCGCCAAACTTAACTAACCTTCG
>ENA-OSET01003065-OSET01003065.1-sediment-metagenome-genome-assembly--contig:-NODE-3065-length-15612-cov-3.860315_pt1 | contig 15612 bp, 13 predicted proteins | sample MGYA00237882_ERZ534229 | MGnify/ENA primary metagenome ERZ534229 (study PRJEB26408, sample SAMN06266212) | sediment metagenome | isolation source: Hudson Canyon methane seep mesocosm | place... | reverse complement strand
GTTCTTGAGAATGGAAGTGCAATTACAAATTTGTCGAGTTCGTCGACACAACTTCGATTTACTATTGATGTGCCTTCAGGCGCTTCGAATCTCGCATTTACAATGTCTGGTGGCAGTGGTGATGCCGATATGTACGTAAAATTCGGCACAGCCCCCACTAGTTCCAGTTATGATTGCCGACCTTACGTCGGTGGAAATAGCGAAGCTTGCCCAATCAGTGATATTCAAGCGGGTACTTATCATGTGATGTTGAACCCGTATTCTGCCTTCTCTGGTGTGAGTTTGTTGGCCGCATTTGATGAAGATAGTGGCGGTGGTGGCAACCCTCCTGGTGGTGACGATCTGAATGAGACCAATCTTTCTGGCGCAGCAGGCAGCAATCAATATTTCACGCTTGATGTACCTGCAAACGCAACTAATTTGGTTTTTGCTACATCGGGAGGCAGTGGTGATGCAGATTTATTCGTTCGCTTTGGCGCACAACCCACGTCATCTACTTACGATTGCCGCCCTTATGTAGGCGGGAATAATGAGACTTGCTCGATCAGTAATGTTCAAACAGGTACCTATCACATCATGCTCAATGCCTATTCTGCATACTCTGGTATGAGTTTGAGCGGCACCTATGACTCAGGCTCTGGAGGCAACAATGCCCCAAATGCAGTTATTCAAAACGGCCCATTTACCGCGCTTGAAGATGTTAACATTTCAATGAGCAGCAACGGCTCAAGTGATTCCGACGGTTCTATTTCATCGTACGCTTGGAATTTTGGTGATGGCACAAACAGTTCGTCAGCAAACCCTACGCACAAATACAATAGTTCCGGCAACTATACCGTTACCTTAACAGTGACCGATAATGAGGGTGCGACAGACAGCGCTACAACAAGCGCGACCATATCCAGCCCTGCAAACCAATCTCCCAATGCCGTGATCGCTAACGGTCCTTACAGTGCTGATGCAGGCCAAGCAATTTCAATGAGCAGTTCTGGCTCCAATGACCCAGACGGAACTATGGCCTCATATACATGGAACTTTGGTGATGGATCTACCAGCTCACTGGCAAACCCAAGCCATAGCTATGCTTCTGCTGGTAATTTCAATGTCACGTTAACGGTAACCGATAACGAAGGTGCAAGCTCAAGTGCTTCAACGAATGCCTTTATTGCAGAAGTTGCCAATCAAGCACCAAGCGCGGTGATTGCTAATGGGCCTTATTCCGCATCTGAGGGTGCGAACATTTCTATGAGCAGCAACGGTTCTAGCGATTCGGATGGTTCAATTTCTGCTTACCAGTGGAACTTTGGTGACGGTACTTCAAGCACTTCTGCGAACCCCTCTCATAGTTATTCATCAGCTGGTTCATACAACATTACCTTGACAGTAACAGACAACGATGGCGCGTCAAACAGCGCATCCACGTCAGCATCTATCACAGGAACAGGTGGTGGTGGTGAGATCAACGAATCAAATCTGTCAGCCGCTAAGGACAATCAATCATACTATTCACTAGACGTACCTGCAGGTGCTAGCAACTTAGTCTTCGCCATTTCAGGTGGAAGCGGGGATGCGGATCTGTATGTGAAGTTTGGCAGCCAGCCGACGAGCTCGAGTTATGATTGCCGTCCTTATGTCGGAGGCAATAGTGAAAACTGCCCCATCAGCAATGTTCAAACAGGCACCTACCACGTGATGATCAGAGCATATTCTGCTTATTCAGGTTTGAGTCTCACTGGCACGTTTGATGGCGGTACAGGTGGCAATAATACCCCTCCTGAAGCAGTGATCGGAAACGGACCTTTCTCTGGCCTGACGGGCAGTAATATCGCCATGAGTAGTTCAGGGTCTAATGACTCGGATGGGTCAATTTCATCCTACCAGTGGAGTTTTGGTGATGGTGCGACAAGCTCATCCCCAAATCCTTCGCATAGTTATGTAAATGCGGGTACCTATACTGTTCAGCTAACTGTGACCGATAATGAAGGTGCAAGCGATAGTGTTTCCACCACGGCTAGTATCACCGCAGCCGGTTCTGGTTTCACTGCTACGTCGCACTACTATGATAAGGGCCAGTTTGACTTTAACTATACTAACTATGACACTGCTTTCAGTGATAACTTCACCGATCAAGATGTAGAAATTCATTCCTACATTGTGATCAACTTCAATGAGAATGTTCGCTCTTCAACCATCAATGCAAATAACATTGTGGTCAAGCGTCTAAACATGGATGACAACACTGAAAATAATCAGAACCGTATCGCAGGTACCTTCGAGCTGATTTCATCAAAAACAGCTATCTTCAAACCTAATGTAGAATTTTACATGAGTGAAGGCGGGGTTTTCGATTGGAACAATCCTAACTGGAATGGTTTAAAACCCAACTACCAGTATTCAGTTATCTTATCAAATGCCATCAAAAACACCTCTGGTGATAACCTGGATGACAATGCGCAATCGACTTGGTCGTTTGACACCATTGATAATGACTATGGTTTGTACTGGTTTAAAGATGGCTATACGGCGATGAAGTATGTGCCAGGCAGACCAGTACCTTCAGAGTATTATAATCCTAATAAGTCAACGCATATCTATGGCCATGGTTGGGGTAAAACCTCTGTGCATACACAAGATGGACAACTACGAGACTATCGTCGTGAACCAATGACCATGAAGCCGGGCGATATGTACCCTTCACAAGCAGCGGTCGATATGATTGAGATCTGGAAGGATCCTAGCAAGAACTATGAAGGCAAAGCTTGGAACTATGGCATTGTATATTGGAACCAGTTTGCTGATGACGACTATGCCAACCTGTCAAAGCCTCAAAAGGCTGAAGCCAAAATCTGGAGTACAGATGGTAAAAACGACATGAGTTATGCCATTCGCAAGTGGAATGGCTCTAGCTGGTCTCAAGATCATGTTGAAACAAATGCGCCTCCAAAGCCTGTTACAGTGATACTGGCTGATGCCGTTATCTCGGCTACAGAAGATTCAAACGCTGGCGGTATGCGCTTATCAGGTAACTCTTTGGGTAATCAGATTGTCACTGGCATTAGTTATATTCTGAAAAAGGAATATGCTGAAGGCCGTGTCAGTTCGAAACTGTTCCCTACGCGTATTGCCTTACTGGACCCCTATTGGAGAGGCGGTGCCTTAGCGGATAACTGGACCACTAATCACCCAGCCTATGTTGACTTAGGTGATTCTAACGATTCAGCTGGCGACATGACCTTCAAGATTGTCACAGACTTAATCGAGTTTGCAGACAATGACCCAAGTGTATCGTTTGTAGGTGAGTACTATGATACTTCACGTACCACTGATGGAAGCTTCTTTGGCCAATCGTTTGGTGATAAAAATAATCAGCAGCGTGATATTATGGCTATCACCTACCAACAAGCTAGTTGGATTGACGGTAACGAAGGTGATCGTAATTTTTATGCTCACCGCCATGTGTTCGGTCGCTACTGGTACCAATGGACGTATGCGTTCGCACCGCCAGCAACGGGGTTCTCAGCAAGTTCATCTGACGCGGATATTCGTGCCAATATGAACTACTACAAATCGACCAAAATTCGTTATTCAATCAGTGCGGGCGGAAATACACCCAGCCCAGTTGATGATAACTATGAATTGAAGTCAGGTAGTAGCTGGCAGCAATAATCTAGAAGGCTGTAGTCTTGAAGATTATAGTCTAGTGAACTTAAGAAGGCTGGGAATATATCCCGGCCTTCTTTCATTTCTTATCGCTATTTAGTCCCGTATCAAAGCTATATCGGGCAAACTATTTGCCAGTACGTGAATATCTTCACTTGCTCTCATTGCAGACATTACGTCTGGTGAAGGTTCACTCCAGATTTCCGGTAAATCAGCCTCACCGTCTACCAATATAGGAAACGCTAATTGCTCTTGAGGAGGTTCAAATAGTGCATTTACACCCGGTTTATTGCCTCTTGCGTCAACCCGATACCAAGCATGTTTTTTCAGATAAACTGCATTTAAGCCGTGTAAACAGAAGGGTGGACGATCATCACTAATCGTTAGACGTTGATAGCATAAACCAGCCGGAATGCCATTGGCACGTAATAAGGCTGCCAACAAATGACTCTTGGCATAACAAAAGCCCGTACCATATTCTAAAACCTCTGAAGCACGACAAGTAAGTGGATTCATTTGGAAGTCCCAACTGTGCTTTATTTCATCTCTTACAAATAAAAAACATGCCCTAGCAATATCCTCATCCGTCACAAACTGACCGGCTAAAGACATCGCTTTTGAACGAACCGCTTCATGTTGCCAGTTTATCCACTCACTGGATGCTAAGTATTGCTTCATATAAGTTCTCAATTCGCCCGTCAAAAACGTACAAAATGCTCAAACTAACGACTCACTTGCATATTAGTTACAATAGGAATGCCGACAGGTGAAGAGAATGCGCTTTGAACATCATCTGACTCAACCGTGGCGACTGCAAAATAATAATTGGCAAAACTTAAGTTTCCAATCGTTATATTAAGGTTTACAGCACCATCAATATAAATTTCATGATTCATTTCAAGTATATCCGTTCCATAAATAATTTTATATCCTTGAATATCGTCTAAAGCAAGCGGTTCGCCATTTTCGCGTTCTAGGGGACGCGCCCAGCTCAGTTGTACTGCCAACAGATCAGTAGAGACTTGGTCCACTGCCATCGAAATTGAGGCGCTAACAATTCCCCCTTGACCATCTGATACACTATAAGTAATGACATCCGCGCCAAAGAAATCTGTATGGGGTGTGTATGATAGTAATCCATCAGCAAGCACCAACAGCACACCATGATTTGCAGAAGCAGACAAAACACGTAAAGGGTCATCATCAACATCACGCGCATTGTCTAAAACCGCTAGCTGAACACTCGTTCCTTGCTCGGTATTTGCTATAGAGGAGACGACAGTAGGCGGATCATTTACCGCTTGTACATTAATCGTCAGTACTGCATTCGCCTGAGCCCCCATCGTATCAGAGATGTTATACCTCACCTGGGCATCACCATTAAAGTTAGCTGCCGGTATAAATGTCAGGGTGTTATTTAGATTAACAGTCACCTGACCAGAACCGCTTAGTAAAACAGCATTCGTCACCCTTAGTACATCGCCATCAATATCTGTGTCGTTCTCAAGTACAACTATATTCGCCACCATGTCTTCTAACATTAATGCCTGATCATTCACGGCAATAGGGCGATCATTCACCTCAGAAATAAAGATAATCACTGTGGCGTTTGCTGTTTCACCTTCGATATCACTCAGGGTATAGATCAATGATGCTGTGCCTGTAAAGTCTTCGCTAGGTGTGAACACTAACTGATTATCAGAGCGTATTTCGATAGTGCCCTGGCCTGAAGTGATAATGGCACCTTTAATGAAAATTGCATCACCCTCCTCATCGCTATCATTTTGTAGAACATCAATGACGACACTCTGACCTTCCACAGTTGACGCGTTATCATTGACAGCAATAGGCGCATCATTCACCGAACTTACATTCACCTCTACTACATTGCTTGCTGCCCCTCCATTGCCATCACTAATGGTGTAATTTATTAGCGTAATGCCATTGAAACCTTGCGAAGGACTATATACCAAACTTGAATTCGAGCTAATACTCACCGCCCCACTACCCATATAAGCTGCAACAAAAGACGCTGTTGTAATGTGCAATGCGTCACCGTCCAGATCGATGTCATTCTTAGTCACGTCAATAGTCACTGCCTTATCTTCTTGTGTTTCAATCTGGTCTTTCATCGCAATAGGAAAATCATTTATCGCATTAATTCTCACATTAACTTCAGCGCTCGCTGAACCATTATGGCCATCGCTAATGGTGTACAAAATAGACACGTTATCAGAATTATTCAAAACAGGAGAAAATATCAACATCGGCCTATCGCCGGTATTATCTACAGCAACCGCGCCTATTCCGGAGGTTAGAATTGCACCCGTGATCGTAATAGTATCGCCGTCAATATCAGAGTCATTACTTAATACATCAATCGCAGTTCTACCGTCTTCGTTAATAGTAACGGTATCAGAATTGGCAAAGGGCTGATCATTCGCAGCAATCACCGTCACATTCACGCTAGCGGATGCGCGCTCATCACTTTGATCTCTTATCAGATAGGAAATTTGTGTCGTTCCATTAAAATCCTGAGGGGGAACAAACCGTAGTTGATTTTGAACAACTGATACGGATCCATTCGCTACACTAGCTGACAATAAGGTGAGGGCGTCTTTATCAGGGTCGGTATCATTTTCAAGTACGTTAATATCCAAGGGAACGTCTTCGGTCGTTGAAGCAGTATCATCAAGCGCTACCGGTGGTGAATTTTCTGGTTCACTCACTGCTACGCCATCTACCGATAATAAAGCACTGAGTGAAATCAATGAACCAACATCATTACTGACAATCACATCATATATCCCCTGATCACCACCCTGAGCATGCAAAATTTCAAAATTTGAATCATTCGCTTCTGGTATGGATTGACCATCCTTTCGCCATTGATAGTCAATGTTGCCCCCACCAATTGCAAGAACACTAAAGTTGGCTAGCAAGCCTTCTTCAACAGTGACTGATAGAGGCTGAGATATGATCGTGACAGGGTCAATAATGTCAGGCGCAAGGGATATCAGCTCATTGGAAGTCTGTATTTCGGAGGTAATTGAATTTAACTGAGAAATGATCAGAGAGCTATTTTGCCTTTCAGCCAAGCCCTGACTAATTTCTATCGCATAATAATAGACATCATCTAAGGTTACTTCGGGTAATGCCCCCATATTTGTTGCCGTAATCGCTCCTGAATTTTTGATCCGGTTAGCAGCATGATCTAAAACTTCACCAATGTTACTCCAGTCAGGGGAATTTAAGAGGCCCAAAAAAGCAGCCGATACAATAGCCGTTTTTAACTCTGACGGATTAGCCCCTTCCTGTGAAGCATCCAATTTACTTATATCAGGCAAATACTGTTGTAAGGCATTTGACTCTAAACCCATAACATTTTCTACATACTCATAGCTGGCTAGAATATTATCACTTGTTAAACCACCGTCCATCCCTTCAGCCCGTGAACTTGCTAGATAGCTCAAGGGCGAAATATGAGCAAAGTTAGTGTTCCCTTGGTCCAAGTTGGTCAAAATAGTAGTCATCTTTAGTTCTTCGCCAGGCTTAAAGCTAGACCCAAACCTTACCTGCCCACCCGATTTAGCATCTTTGCAACCTGAAAGAATATCGCAAACCATTTTCGTGTGGATGTCCGAGGTCAACTTGAGCATTAGTGAGTTAACATTAAGAGAGCGTGGAAGCTTTATTTTAAACTGTCCTTTTTTGTCAGTACGTACTGTATAGCCATAGGGATAAGAGTCCGGCTTTAACACGCCCTCATGCTCATTAATTAAATAAACCCTCACAAGACCATTCTGAATAATGCCTTTGGTGGCACTACCTTTTATTGAATAATTAGCGTCTTTTGAGAACAAATAATTCAACTCATTTGAACTACCACAGGCAGTAATAAACATACCAACAAAGAGTACACAAATAGTTAATCTAACATGATAAAAATATTTTATTTTAGACATGGCCACATCCGTTTGCCCAGAAAGAGGAACGTAAAAATTAAGGAATAGAGAGAACAGCTTCAGGTTTGAATCCCACAAACTTCCATGTTGCGAAACCACTGGCATGACAAATTAATGCAGAGAGGTTATTTCGAGGCGGGAGTCTACCTGTATTTTTCAGGATATCACGTTAACAACTGTACATATTATTGAAGTTGATACTTGCTTATCATTGTGCTTTATATATTTAAATTAGATACTTAGGCTGTTTAAATAAATAGTGGCTTATGAAAATGTATAGCTTTATCAATAAACCACAATTGAAAATCAGTGTTTAGTAACACAAAAAAACTAGGGCTAGATTAGTAAACCAACGAGCAAGACTTACCCTGCTCGTGTTGCTAGGATTTCATCAATATTGATCGTTTTTCGATAGCGAGTGAATTCATCATCACCCTGTTCGATTGCCATGATAGACATTCGGTCAGCCAACTCATTGCCTTCAACACCCACATGCCCGTTAACGTGCAATACTTTTATCTTATGACCAATTTCCTGATAACAAGCATACATTTCTTGAATTAATTCAAGATTTTTGATCTCTCCTCCTGCTTTTTTCCAGCCTTTTTTCTCCCAACCAACGGCCCATTGCGTCACACATTGGATTGAGTATTTAGAGTCACAAAAAATGGCAACACTTTGCTGTTTTTTTTGTTCATCTTTCGCCATCATTAAGGCTTGATGCAGGGCATTTAATTCCGCGGTATTATTTGTGCCATTTGGGTTATACAAACCATACCAAAGCTCTTCAAGCACATTGTCTCGATATACAGCTACACCTGAACCCGCTTCCCCAGGATTAGGCTCACAACCGCCATCTGTGAAGATTTTAGTATGTACGTCTAGTTGCGTAATTTCTATCGCAGTGTATGTTTTTAAACCGCCCTTTTTTACAGCAGGTTTTCCGGTACTTTTTGACGTACTGCCATTACCCTTAAATGCAGATTCTGCTTCAGGTAAGTTAGGATAGGATTTATATCTAGCACCGGGAAAATGATCGATTTGTTTTTTGCAGCTTGGCCAATCTGTATAAATGCCGGTCTCACGGCCTTTCCAAACGACATAATATTTTTTTGCCACGAACAGATCCTTAAAAATGAATATATGGACTACTTAAATAATGATGAGTCTATATAACCAAGCTCATGTTTTATAGATATTTATATGATTTTCTTCTGACGATTATAAACCCGCATTCGCTTTATCGAAAAAGTACTTTACCAACTGATAAAAACGAGTGATATGAATTGGTTTTTCACCTTTATAACGGTGTACTAAAAAGAACGGCCAACTTCTACCCTGAAACCCTGGCATTAGCTGTATTAAATTTCCCTTTGCAATTAAGTGCTTGAGCGAAAACTCAGGTAACAAAGCCACTCCCATATCATGCAATACCAATTCAAGTGCGCTTGGTAATGTGTTAGTTCTAGCAAAAAATGAAACCTTTTCGACTATTTTCTCATTTAAATTAGTATTGTCGTAAATTGAAAGGTGAGTACTTTGCCAGGGTGCTGCCACCAGCTTATGGCCAATCAAGTCGCCGACTGAATTAATGCTACCTTGTTTATGGACATAAGCTGGGCTAGCACAAAAAATTTCTCGCCCTGTACCAATAATCAGTGCTCTGTATGCACTATCTCGTAACTCACCAGCATGTATGGCAACATCCAAGTTATTATCCATTAAGTCCATCACTTGGTCAGTGACCAGAATATCAGGCTCTAATTCAGGAAACTCAATACAGAGCTGATTTAAAGCGGGTAAAGCTATGTCTTTTTCACAAGAATGAGGAATCGTGATCGAGAACTTACCAGAAGGTATTTCTTTACTCTTGGTTATTTCATCGAATGCTAAATTGACTTGTCCTTGAAGTAAATCACAGCGTACTAACAATCTCTCGCCAGCAGATGTCAGAGACATGCCTCTTGTGTGTCGAGATAATAATTGCAAACCAATATGTTCTTCTAGGCGTTTTATCTGTTGGCTGATTGTAGATTTACTCACGCCAAACTTCTTGGCTGCCTCAGTAAAGGATTGCCTTTTTGCCACTTCGGCAAACGCCAAAAGTGAGGGTAACATTTTTACATTGTTCATTTTTTTAAACAATCTGTTCATTTATTAAGTATTGTTTAATAATTATGCTTATTTTAAGCTAAGTCAATACTTATTAATGATGAAATAAACGAAACAGAGAGAACATGAATATGAGCGCACTAGTGATCGTTGACCTAACGCCAATCAATAAAGACCTATTATCGGACTATAGCCGACAAGCAGTAGAAACATTGAGTCCATTTGGAGGTAAATTCATCGCAAAAGGGCTAACTGAGTCACTTCATGGCGAAGTCCAATTTGAGATGAAAGCAGTCATACAATTTCCAGACAATGAAAGCGCCAGAAACTGGTATCAATCAGAAGGCTATCAGAAACTGATTCCTATTCGAGAACAAGGAATGCATAGTCAATTCCATTTAATTATTGAGTAAGGTGTCGCTCAAATCAAAACGGACAGGGACATTTCCCGAAAAATCGGACACCCGTAACAGGGTGGTCAAAATTAAGGCTTGTAGCATGCAGCATCAATCGTGGTGCTGCCTTGAAAGTACTTTCATTGCCATATAAATCACAACCTAAAATTGGATGCCCTATTTGTTGCGCATGCACTCTTAGTTGATGTGTCCGGCCAGTCACGGGCGTAAATAAAACACGTGATGACTTGGGTTTATCCACATAAGACAATAGATGAAATTCTGTGTGTGCAGTCTTACCACTCTCAGTGCAAACCTTCATACGCGGAAAATTCGGTGGGTCTTTCGCTATCGGGTGGGTGATACTTCCGGTAGCTTTACTCAAATGACCTGACAGTATTGCCGTATAGGATTTCTCTATTTTTCGTGCTTGGAACTGTTTAGTCAGAGTCGCATTTACCGCCTTATTCAACGCTAATAACATCAAACCAGACGTACCAAGATCTAGACGATGAAGTAGGGTAGCTGTGGGGAAATCTCGCACGATTCGATAGTGTACGGAGTCTTTATTTAGAGGGTTTTTACCTGACAAGCTCAATAATTTAGTGGGCTTATTGATTAGTAAGATATGTTCATCCTGGTAAATAATGTCAATATCGTCATAGCATACAGGCACTATGAACGTATCAATAATAACTGGCTGCTTAGACATCGACGTATTCACCAATAAATTCAATAATAATACAGGCCCTGTTGCTAGGTCCTACGGAATAATGAGACTAATAGCACAGAGCATACTAGAGAGAAGGACGCTCCTTTAAGTTTCTACTGTTGTACATTCGCACCATAGCGATTAACAAACCTGAACTCACTAACATCACTATTGAGTAGACTGCAGGAATAGAGGCAATTTCTAAATTTTGTAGTAGAGATGTCGCAATATATATTCCCGTCGCACTATTTTGAACGCCCATTTCAATACTGATAGCAACACTTTGCTGAACATTCAATTTTATGACGCGCGCCAAGGCAAAACCAATCCCCAATGTGAAAATATTCAAACACAATACAACGGGACCAACACTAAACAATAAATCGACCAATCGAGCTCGTTCTTTCACCAAAATACTGATGACAATTGTCATGAAAAATAAAGTCGCCAAACGTGTAATATGCTTTTCAGCACGTAAGGTGAATCCAGGATAAAAGCGACCAACTAGCATGCCACACAATACGGGCAATACTGTCAGCATAAATAATCGGATATTTGTTAGTCCGACGGGTAAGGGGGGAGACTCTGACACAGCCATAAATTCGGCGAGTGCAAAATTTATCAGAAAAGGGATAGTAACGACGGTTATACAACAACTAATGGCTGTTAGCGTAACCGACAATGCAACATCACCTTTTGCCAAATAAACTATCAAATTAGACACGGCCCCACCGGCACAAGCCACTAGAACAATAAGACCAACTGCATGCTCAGGTGCTAAATTGAACATTAAGATCAATGAATAACCTATTGCTGGCAAAAGAATGATTTGGCCAAAAATACCCAACGCGACAGCTTTAGGAAGGACAAATACACGCTTAAAGTCTTCCACTTTTAATGAAATACCCATTCCAAACATAATGATGGCTAAGCTAATGGGTAAAACGAAATTTACTAGTGCACTATTTTCCATAGGGTTCTATTCATCAAATTATAATCAAATATCGCGTCGTACTAATGCATACGGGAGTATCTATACTTTCATTTTCAGGTATAAATTTCACCCTTAAGTTCAAGCTGTGTAAGGTAAACCCTAAGATCTAATTCCAGCTGATGATAATCTGGTTGCATATGCACACATAATTGATAAAACGCCTTGTTATGCTCTTTCTCTTTCAGATGAGCTAACTCATGTACAACAATCATGTTGAGAAATGATTCTGGCGCCAATTTAAATATAGAGCTTATACGAATGCCATTTTTAGTTTTCAACTTACCACCATGAGTACGCGTGGCATAAGTGTGTAAGCCTAAAGCATTATCGATGACGTGGATTTTATGGTCGTATTGGACAAGGTTTAAGGGAGCAGATTTTTTCATAAAACGATTTTTCAACATCATCGCGTATTCACGCAAGGATTTATCGTTATTCATCTGATGAGGCGTAGGGTATTTAGACAAAAGGTAGGGTTCTAATCGATTGTTATCTATCAGCCCTTGAATCTGCTGTTGTAATTCAGGGGAGTACATATTCAAATATTTTAACGGGCTCGACATCTGTGTCTAGGTCAACATGCTGATTAAGTCAGCAATGTCTTGTTTCAAGATTTCATCTTCATTTCTAGACGCATGTTGTTCTGCTGACTGCGCTGCCGCCAACGCCATTTCTGTTTTTCCCTGACCAGATAAAAAAGTTGCCATTGAAAAGTGAATAGAGGCCATATAGTCATAGGCATCTATTGCTTTAGCAAATCCAAAAGCTTTTTGATAATAAGCCAATGCATCATCAATATCTTCTGTAAAGTCCGCAAGTGTTTCCCATTGTACTGGATGGTTTTTATTACCCCCCTCATTTGCTTCGCAAATCGATTTCAGTTCATTATATTGTTGGTCAAAAAAAGTGTCGTTTTCTTTCTCAGCCGCATTAAGTAGGCCCTTAGCAAGAGAATGAACTTGGGTATACAGCTTAGTATTCATCTTTAGGCACCGGCTTTGGTAGGGGAGTAGAGTGTTTGCTATAATTTATCCTTTGTTTTATCCAACAAATTAATGCAAACAGCAGTATACTAGCCTCCCTTTATATTGATCAATCATTAGCACGAGACATTTATGAGTATCCAGGATATTTCCCTGACCAATAACCAAAAAAAGCTTATTTTTAAAACAATCAAAAATGAGAGCATTATTGTAAAAGAAGACAATGGTGATCTTGTTATCAATGTTGCTGCTTACCTTGATTTTTCAGAAAAAAATGCAACGAATCCACTAGAAGAAATTCTGGAAGATATCAGTTTAAATTATGATGTTGAGTATTTTGTGTTTACCTAACTTGAGCTTCTTCTCCTTCATTATACTTGGCATTATAATAGGCCTTTAGTGACCAACCAATCCCTCACTGCTGGCCCTGTACCGTATTCCCATGGCTTGAGTTTTGAGGGTTCAATCAACTTGAATTCATCTAACTCATCACCCAACACAATTTCACCTTCACACAAGACATGATAAACAATAATGATCTGATTTTGCTGTTCAAATGAATACGCACCTATCAGTGACGTTTCTAATGCAGATAAACCAAGTTCTTCCGCCACTTCTCTTTCTATAGCGCTTTCAGGTGTTTCTTTTTCTTCCAAAAAACCCGTAATTAAAGCCAATATTTTAGGTGGCCACAGCTTATTATGAGCCAATACTATTTTCCCATTCAATTCGACAATCGCACCTATAACAGGTGTTGGGTTATTCCAGTGAATGAAATCACATTGCCCACACACCAGCCTGTGTTTATTTTCTATTTGTTTTTTAATGAGTTTTTCAGTACACATTGGGCAATAATTCATCTTATCAATCCTGTTTTCTCAGCAGTTTAGTGTGGGAATTTTGCTGCAAAGGGTTCTAAATCTATTTGAAATGCATTCACGGTAAAGCTGACAGCATGGTATAAACCAGCCAGTAAGGTTAGTTCTATCAATTGGGCTTTGTCAAAATGTTCATAAAGAGCCCCCCATAAAGCTTGATCAAGTGTTTGAGTTTCATGCAGCTGGTCTGACATTTCCAATAACAAACGCTGCTCAACACACCACAGAGAATCCGTAATCACGGGCTTCACCGTATCGCTTATTTGTTCAGCAGTGAAGTTTGCCCTTTTTCCAAAAGCAGTGACATGCACTCCCCATTCATATTCAGCTTTACATAAAGCACAGGTACGTAGAATTACCAGCTCCCGTTGGGCTATAGAGATACTTCCTTTATCTAACAAACTACCTTTTACCATCCGGTCCAGCACTCTAGGGTTATGCGCAAGCGTTTTAAAAATGCCTAAAGGGGGCATACCCTTGGGCATGATGGTATCGAAGTTTTGTTGCACTGCTTCAGGAAATGGTAAGACTAGTGGGGGGATTCTAGCTGTCATAATTTGCCTCATGGTCACATTAAAAGTTTTAATTCGCCAACTACTATCACTACACAATATGTAGCGTTGACTCAAAGCATACAGCTACATATAATGTAGCGCAATAGGAAAATGACATTATTGAGATTCTTAGGTCTAGATACCTATGTCTAGATACCTATGTCTAAATGCCTACGCAGAATTACTTATACCTAATTAACAGTACCTAATTAACAGTACCGAATTAACGGTACCGAGAGAAATAATATGACTGAACACAAAAGACCTATTATGGCGTTAATCGATATTCTCGGTCGAAAGTGGGTTCTCAGAATATTATGGGAATTACATATTAAAGCCAGTACCTTTCGTGAGCTACAATCACGCTGTGGTGATTTATCTCCGACAATTATTAACAAGCGTTTGAAGGAGTTGCAAGAAAGTGCCTTGGTGATTAAGTCTGCTGACAAAGGTTATGAATTGTCTGAGTGGGGTGAAGAGCTCATTGTAATGTTTCTGCCTTTTAATGATTTTTCAGAACGCTGGCAATCTGCACGTACTAAATAGTGCCTGAACGGAACTCATAGCGACTGCAGCTGGACCCGCCTCGCTACAACCCATATTCCCCCCGTTTATTCACTAAATAAAACGCCGCGATCAGCTTTTACGGTCCAATTCATTTCTAATGGCATTTGCCAGTTCAGAATAACTATAGGGTTTACCTAATATATTTTTTGCCAGTTTCTCAACTAATTTATTATTTTCTGCTTTCTCAAACCTTGGTGGCTTTGTAAAACCACTTGTTAACATAATTTTTAGCCCTGACTCCAATGCCCTAACATCTATAGCCAATTGATATCCATCCATTCCCCCTGGCATTATGATATCGCTAAATAATAAATCTATGTGCTTCTCCGCTTGAATAATGGAGAGTGCTTGCTGGCCATCTACCGCAAGAAAAACGTCGTAACCAAGGTGTTCAAGATAACTCGCAGCAATGTCTCTTAAAGCACCTTCATCTTCTACCACCAGAATAGTCTCGGTCCCTCTCGGCAAGTGCTGTTCTTTTTTCATCAAAACATTCATTAACAGGTTTGGCTCAGGTACACGCGGTAAGAATATTTGAAAAGTAGTTCCTTGCCCTACTTGAGTATCGATAGAAATATACCCCCCCGAGCGTTGTACAAAACCATACACCAAACTTAAGCCTAAACCAGTCCCTTTTCCTTGCTCCTTAGTCGTGAAGAAGGGCTCGAGTATTTGTTCTTTTACGCCTGCTGACATACCCATTCCCGTATCTCTAATCGTCAGCACGACAAAATCACCGACTCTTTCCTTTGAGTTTGTTGCACAATTTGCTTGATTTCTTGTTTCAATAAA
>ENA-OSET01003064-OSET01003064.1-sediment-metagenome-genome-assembly--contig:-NODE-3064-length-15612-cov-84.469392_pt1 | contig 15612 bp, 17 predicted proteins | sample MGYA00237882_ERZ534229 | MGnify/ENA primary metagenome ERZ534229 (study PRJEB26408, sample SAMN06266212) | sediment metagenome | isolation source: Hudson Canyon methane seep mesocosm | place... | reverse complement strand
TAGTAAATACCCTGTTCATCCACTACTAACGATAGCGGTGGAAAGTGCTCGCCTGTACCAAATGAACGCAGAAAACCATCTTCAAGTGCTAGATACGGCTTTCCGTGAAGTTTTGCGTATTCGATTGGTTTTTTTGTAGAAGGGCGCCTTCCCCACCCTGCGACTTTCGAGACATTTAAACCAAATTTAACAGAAGCAAGAGGACGTATTTGTGCATTAAGTAATTGCTGTAGAAAAGGAATTTTTAGAATACCCTGCGAGAAAACCCCGACTAAACCCTCAGATCGCTGGCTCATCATTGCTCAAGTCATAAATTTGCAGAATTCCCACCACCTTATCCGCACTATCCTTAACGACTAAAGCATTAATTTTAGCAGTACGCATATACTCTTCGGCATCTGAAAAACGTTTATCAGGCAAAACTACTTTAGGGTCAATCGACATAATATGTCTAGCCTGAATGGTTTTGTAATCTTGATCAGAATCAAAAGCACGGCGTACATCACCATCTGAAATCAAACCCAACAACTTATCTCCTTCCATCACCAAAGCCAAACCCAGACGAGCACGATTAATAGTATGCACTACCTCTTTAAAGGAATCATCTAAGCGACAAATAGGTAAGTTTTCCTTATGCATAACATCCGCAACACGAGTTAATAGCCGACGCCCTAAACTACCACCAGGATGAAACCGAGCAAAATCTTTCGGCTGAAAATCACGTTTTTTAGACAACACCACCGCAAGTGCATCGCCCATCACCAATGTAGCTGTTGTAGAACTAGTAGGAGCAAGGTTATTATTACAAGCTTCGCGCTGCACAGAGACATCTAAAACGGCATCAGCAGATCGACCTAACGATGAGTCAACCTTTCCAGTCATAGCAATAACACAATTTTTTTGATGTTCAAAAAAAGGCAATAAACGAATTAATTCTTCAGTTTCACCGCTATTAGAAATCATTAAAGCCACATCACTAGAACGAATCATACCTAAATCGCCATGAAAAGCCTCTGCTGGATGCACAAAAAATGCCGCCGTTCCCGTGGAGGCCATTGTTGCCGCAATTTTTTTGCCAATAATACCTGATTTACCCATACCAACCACAACAACTCGGCCTTTGGTCTTGAGTATAATCTCTAGCGCCTTATCAAATTCGTGATCAATTCGACTTGCCATTGCCTCTAATTCTTTAATTTCTATCGCAACCACTTGCTTGGCCAGTGAAACTGTTTCTATCATTTTCTTTCCTGAATTTTTATACAAAATTTTATTGCTCAACAACCGTCATAACAGAAGAAAAACCTTCAGCAGAGTCAAAAACATGCGCTTTGCCTTGTGCTAACAAAATTGCATCCGCTAATTCACGAAAAGCCCCTTCACCACCACGCGTTACAAGTACCCCAGTCGCTCGTGCTTGCACATAATCAGGGGCATCGGCTACCGCATAAGCAAGGCCGCAAGCCGCGAATGCTGGCAAATCAATACTATCATCACCAATACAAACCGTTTCGTTAACCTCAGCACCTGCTAGAGCCATCAACTCAGTACACGCCCTTAACTTATCCTTTACCCCGAACTGGTATAAAGTCACCCCCAAATCATCGACACGCTTACGCAGAGTAGGCGAATCACGCCCTGACAACACTGCGACACGTACACCATTTTCTTGCAATAAACACATGCCCAAACCATCACGCACATGGAAACGCTTCATACATTCGCCCGTCGCATCATAGTAAAGACCACCATCCGTCAACACACCATCAACATCAGTAATCACCAACTTAATGCCTCCCAACGTAGCGGACTGTTCAGGCTCCCGTCCCGACATTAACAGCCGTACACGAGCCAAACACTCAGGCGTATCAACGCCAGGACCAGTAGGTTCCACCTCGAAAGCTCGAATACGAATACCTGCTGCCAGCAAGCGTAATTGTTCTAGTTTTTCAGTTTGCTCAATCATCGCTTTCGGCAAATCAGCATAAGCCGCCAACACCTCACGACGATAAGCATACACTCCCACATGTTTAAGATAACAAGCCATATCATCAGCATCACGAGGGTAAGGAATAAGTGCACGACTAAAATATAAAGCATCACCATTAGCCGCAAGCACAACCTTTACGGTATTAGGATTAGCGCCTCATCAGCTGAAATCGAATGACACAACGTACCCACCTGCACTGAATGATCAGCCCACATACCTTCAGCTAGTTGAGCAATATCATCAGGGCGTACCATGGGTTCGTCACCCTGCAGGTTAATATAAATATCTGCATCCACTTCCCTCATTACTTCGGCAAGACGATCAGTGCCTGACGGATGCTCAGAAGACGTCATAACACAACGCCCCCCAAAATCCTGCACAGCATCAGACACCCTACTATCATCAGTAGCCACCAATACCGCATAAACATTAGGTACTTTCAGCGCTTGCTCATACACATGCTGCACCATCGGTTTGCCTAAAATATCAGCCAGCGGCTTGCCCGGTAAACGCGTAGACCCATATCTAGCTGGGATAACAATAACCAAATGTTGTGTCGCTGAATTATCCAAAATACACGCCCTTTTAAGAAATCTGTAGCGGAGCAAAAGATTTAATCAAATCGTCCAATGCTTTTATTTGAGTAAGAAAAGCCGGTAACTGTAATACATCTACCTCCTCTGCAACGGGAAGACCCAGTGAACGAATAAATCCATCCTCCAACAGGACTGATACCGAACCAAATTTTTCCGCAAGAGCAATAGCCTCTATGCCAGATTCCTTCCTACCCCAACCATAAAAAACCCCAAAATTTCCAATCCAATTATAAACGGAAAAATAGGGTCTTATGTTAATGAAGTTCTGCACATTCCTAATAAGAGATCTTGAGGTTGAAAAGTGGTTTTGGATAACATTCATATATTATATTTTCTGAATACGTACTATGATTCAATATCAGCACTATACAATCCATTTATACGGCAATATTCATGACGAACTTGCTCGTTTAACGTGCTGATTTCAATGATAGTGGTTAACTTTTGTTCCGCTATCCATTGTTTTGTAGCAACGCTTGTATTGTCGGCCTTTGACTTCTGAGTTTGCATTGTTTTATCAATATAATCCTGTTTCGCTAATTCAGACACGCAGATATTGGAGGGTGGGAGCATTTCATTAATGCTCGCTTCTTTTCTTTCTTGTAAATATTTTGTTGTCATAGTCGAGACGCTCTCTGTTTGAAATGTTGATTTCAAATAAGGCGAAAATTATTCTGACACAAGGGGCTTACAAGAACAGGGCAAGCGGGCTTAAATTCCACCACTGATTTTGAGTAATAATCATCACTCCATCCAGCCTTTAATCATTTAGTTTTCATGCCCACCTTTTTAGATATTATGCATCGCCAAAAGGCTTATGATCAACAAAAATAAAACTGGCCGACCCATTACCAAATGGAGTCAGACCTCATATCCCCCATTCTTCACACCCTTTTTTCCAGTTTTCGAATGGCAGAGCATCTTTTTGACACCATCTTTTATTTTTGTAAAAAAACCATCATTTCTAGCATTAATTCTTAAAGAATTTTCATAAAAATACGGGGCATTCTGTATAGAGTAATATAATGGCTCCATTGGAATCATTATATTATTATCTCTTTGTAATTCAATTCTTTCTATCACGCAGTTAACTAACCCCTCAAATCTAGTATTCTCTACCAAAACAAACCTTTTTTTCCATACTTGATTGATAGAAGGTTTGTTACCCAGTAATAAATCATTAAATGACAGTAAACAACCACTTCCAATGAAATGATTATTTCCATACTCTTGCCTAACTCCAAAATCAGATAATATAACTGTATCTATATTATTATATATTGATTCTAGCGCTACAGTGGAGCTAACAGTAATACTCATGAAAGTACTTAATAATATTTCTTCCACATCTTCATATATAAACTCTATATTATTTACATTAAACTTCTTTAAAATATCTTGATAAAAAAAAATTTCCTGATGAGTAATGTTTTTATCACTTTTCTTTGCCCGTGGTTTTATATAAACTTTTCTATCTGGAAACTTAGACGCTATTTCAATCAACTTTTTTACTATATAAGTTCTCTCACTTTTCGTCTTCGGTATATCTGGTTGAGCAAAAAAAACAATTTTATTTTTTATTCTACTAATATTATAGCTTTTCAAAAGTCCAGATAAGTAGAGTGTGTGTTTTGAAAAATTTAGATCTTTTAAATGATTTGAAAAAACATCAAAATCTCTTCTGCTATTTAAACAAATAAAATCAGATCCCAATCTACAAAGTAGTGCATGTATGTTTTCAGGATCTGTTATTCCATTAAATCCAGATATTATTATTGGTCTTTTATTTGAATTATTTACTTTAAAATATTTAGTAAACTTTAAAAGAAATTTATAATTTGCACCACCACCTAATGCTAATATAATGACATCAAATTGATTTGTTTCAGTAGTTATTTTGAAGTTTTTCTTGTAATACTTTTTAACTGTAGTGTTGCAATTAAACTGTTTATATAAACTTTCAGCCCACTTTATTCTTGAATCTAAATCTGAGATTATTAAAATTTTAAATCTGAAGTTATTTTTCAAGAATCAACCTATATAATCTTTATTGAAATTTTTCATTTCAGCTATAAAAGAATCCGTATCATTAATTAATGAATAAATGTCAAATTTATATTTTGTATAGTTTTGCATAGTTTTAAAATATTCAAATGGAAATGGAGGTAAGACCTTAAACTGTCCTTCAAATAGTTCCACCTTACTGTCATGTGATATTTTTTTCCAAAAAGCAAATATAACTGAATGAAATTGCACATGTAATTCAATATGATGTGTATTTAAACCGTCAACTCTTTTAGCAAGCAATGGCTCCCCCCCCCTGCTTAAGTTAGGATATATTAGAAATATAGAAATATTATCAATATCAACTAATTCTTTAGCTTCAGCCAGCTTAATATTTTGAGGAGTATATAGTTTTTTATTATCCCAAATTTTTGATAATGACGGTGGAATAAACTTCATTAAATCATTACGCTCATAAAAATCTTTATCTATCGTTGTATATGACGAAAATGCAAATATTCTAAACTTAATGCTTTTAAATACTTCTTTTAAAACCTTTGTATAGATGAAGGCTCCTGTTCCTGATTTACTAGTGCCTATTAAATTTATTGTCATAGGGTTAAAATCACTTATAACATCAACTAATGCATCTAAATTTTCTTCATCATCTAAATAATAATCACCCGTTACCTGTACATTATTATATTTAAAATTATGAAACATATACTTACTAAATCCTAACAAAACTGTTAAGGTTTTATCATTTTTATTGATTATATTCTCTTTAATTGGTAAGTATTTATTTTTCATTTTAACTCCTTTTTCTTATATATTGGGTCTATCAAAATCACAATCTTCCTTTGTAATATATAACCTAGATATATCAAAAAAACTTTCTACATTATTAATATTATCTTTATTTATCCAATAAATTAAAGATGTAGTGGCAGGGTTTCGTAACTCTATAGGTTGAAATAAATGTGGAAAATTGAAATATTTATCATCTAATAAAGAAAACCAACCATTTTTCAAAAAATAACTATTTATCATACTATTAGTACTAAAAAAATCTACGATACCTATATTATTTTTAACTGCATATTCTATAGAATACTCTATTGCAGAAGGTATATCCTTATTATCACCAAAAATATCTATAATATGTAATATCTTTAAATTTTCATCACTTTTTTCAACACGCAACGAAATAAAAGCACCTTCTCCTTTGTCTTTTTTAGAATGAATAACTTTAATTTCATACTCAAATTCTGGATGATTGATATACCTCCATTCGATTGATTCATAATCTCTTATAAAAAGATTATTATTTATAGAAAAATTTTTAAAAATTTTATCTATTACAGTTTCTGTAACATCAGATTCAACATATGGAAATGAGTCTTTATTACCTTCCCAGTACTTGCTTATTTTTTTTGCAAGTGGCTCATACTTCGCATATGGCTCAACAACACCCCAGTCAAGAACTTTAATAAAGCGAGGTATAGCACTTATATATCTAAATCCACTTCTTAAATAAACAGCTATCGCATCATCCGTGATTCCCATTCCTAATAATACATCATATTTATTTTTTAAATAATTAATAATCTTTGGTCCTACACCTTTATTTTGAAATTTTTTACATACTATCCATGTAGTAAGCTCTGCAGATAACAACTCTTGATTATTAAAGATAAATTTTCGACTATTTACTCCCATTACACCTATAACATTAGATTCTTCATCTATAGCTATACAGCAAGTATCTTCAAAACCTTCAAAATTAGATTTAATAAATTGCCAATTATAAAATTCTTTATTACTTAAAACCGTTTTACGATTCCAGTTTTTTTCATAAAACTCCATAACTTTTTCACTTGTTAAACTATACTTATTTAACTCTTTTATTGTGCCAATTTCTATCATATTCATCACGGTGTTTTTCAAGCTAGTTGTCGACTTTTCATATTGTTTTATTCCATTTCACTTAGTAGTTCAAACATATTTTGTTCTGTAATAGAATATAGTTTCTTTTTATCTTCTGCAATTTCAATTTTTAATTGATCTTCATGTTTAATAAAATAGTTTAATCTCTCAATCATACCATCCACCATAGAATCAACATTTTTATTTGTATATCCTTCTTTAGCACAAAATGCTTTATTACTAAAATAGTCTAATGGCAATGGTGCTCTTATTGGGCTTGCAGCTAAAAATAGAGAGGGTATATTAAATGCCATAAAAGGTAAAAATGAATGTAATCTAGTTCCAAATGCAAATCTGTAACCATTAAATCGTTCTGCTATATTGTTATAACTCTTCCATTCATCTGTCATTAGTTTTTGACCCTTTTCATAATCTAACTCACTTGATTCTCCCAGAAAATCTAGATAACTCTCACTTATTGAAACTTCATCAAATATTTCTACTACAAATCTATTAACATCCATTGTATGATTAGGAACAAAAACTGCTTTTAATCCATTTGCTCTAATATATTTTATAAATCTATTTATAGGATGTGTCTTATAATTTTTTTCTGTCAATGTTTTTAGAAAGGGAAAATTTATTGCTACCCTGTCACTTACAGCTGGCTTGATATTATGTATTCTATCTAAAAATATTGATGGGCATGGTTGAAATTTCATTTTTTCAATATCTTTAGTGTCAGCTAGAGATTGTAATTTCAATATATCAGATTTCCCTCTTAAATAAATACCTTTTGATAAAGAAAATAATTCTGACATAATTTTCTTTGAGTTATTAGAAAATGGTTTTGCATTATCTGTTTGAATAAAAGGAGTGTTTGTCCCACTACCAAAAATAAATACATTTTTTTTTTCTTGAACCCATTCTTGGACCTTAGCTTCTGTCATATGCCTAACCACCAACTCATCTGGCTTCACAGATTGATTGTACGACCCAGATAAAATCCCCCCCGGTCCTAAAATAATATTTTGTTTCGTGTTAATAAGCTTATCTAATCTAATATGATGATAGGAGGTATTTATATTTTTTTTAAATAGAGCATTAAAGGCATCTTCTATCAATACATCACCTGCATTAGAGCATAATCCATAAACCAATAAACTAGCTTCTTTAATATTAACTTCATCTTTCAAGCTTATATTTTTTTGTCCATTTAAAGTATTCACTACGCTTCCTCAAGTAAATTTAATAATACTTTTTCAATATCAACTTTTTCAAAAGCATTTACCTTTGATTCTCTTATTGAAAAATCTATAAATTTTATTTTCTCATAAAACTCTTCTGCATCTTCAATAAAATAAAATTCTTCATTTTCTATTTCATCTCTATAATTTTCTTTCCCTTCTATAGAAAAGATGAAATTAATATTTCCAAAATAATCTGACTCCCAAGATACAGTCGAGCCTGCAGAAATAGTAACATTAGTATTTTGCAATAACTGACTAAGACTAACTGTATCAATATATTTAGAAACAAGAATATTCTTATTATTTCCAAAATCACTTAATTTAAATTTTCTACCTTTTGGGTGATGTCTAACAATCCATAAGACATCATCAGATGATTCGACAATCAGATTTTTTATTAAATCTGGTATCTCAGTTTGATTTTGTAAAATTATCAGTACTTTTTGTTTATATTTTGAAAATAATTTCAATGTTTTCTTATCAAAAGAACTAACTAATTCCAACTGTCTATCCAACCAAGGATTTCCAACTATGATTGGAGTATGATTTTTGCCAGTAAATACCTTATTTATATTTTCATATTCTTTTTGCCCCCAAACAAAGAATTTGTCAGGTAAAGATTGATAGCCACCCTTTGGTATTTCATTCCAATCATTATACAAAGGATTCCAACCTACCTGAAGACCATGTTGAATATCAATTGTTTTAATATTTAAATATTGTGCTGCAGATATCAATGGTGCTTGATAGTGAAACCCATTAAAAAAAATATATTTAGGGTTTAATTTTTCAAGTATTTTTATATAAAAATCTCTAGTATGCAACTCCCAATCTATTGTTCTATTTAAAGTACTGTAATCATGTTTTAATGATGGTACTTTCTGTCTTAATATCTCAATAAATTTATAATAATAATTAATACTGTTGGCATAACCACTTTTTATCACCATGGGAGTTAATACATGCAATGCTTTATATTTATATTTCTTTATCTTAAGTAGTCCTGGGGTATTTACTTTAATCATTTCTAATTTTTTAGCTCTACCAACTTTAGAAGCAATTTCATAAAAAGGGTCAGTTATTCTAAAATATACATTACCGTTCTCTAATTCAACCTGTTCAGATGAATTTAATACTGTTATAAATAAAAAATCTAAATTATCTTCTTCCAAATCATTAATTTCACTTGCATTATATTTTTCTTTTAATAATGGTCTTAAGTGAGCTGGAATATGACTATTGGACCCAAGTTGTAAGCGTTCAGGTATCATTACATTATTATTATATTTACCATGTCCCAATAAATATAATTGAACCCAAAAATGCTGTCTAATATAAGGCCATATATATTCTGTTCCAATTTTAATACTATTCACATCAAATGCATTCGTCAAAGCACTAATTTCCTGCAAGTAGCCTTGTTCACTTTTTGGTTTTGGTTTTGGTTTTGGTTTTGGTTTTGGTTTTGGTTTTTCATTATTTCCAACTTTCTTCTTAATCATATCTTTATAAAAAAGTCTTGGTGTTTTAATGAACTTTGTAAATTTACTCATTTTTTTCCTTTAGTGGCTTGCCCATGCTTAAACTCATTACAATCGTATCTAGGTAGCTCATATGCTTTTTGCATATCTTTTACATTTACATCCCTTGATTCAACACTAAAAGCGAATAAAAACTCATGATTTTCTAGACAGTTAAGTGTATTTTCATTATATGACTGCTTACCTCCATATGGGTAGCAAAAACTTTTATAATCTCTTCCATCTGTTAGAGACGTTAAAATATCATTAGACTTACTTATTTCATTACATTGCTCTTGTTTATTTAAATTACTAAATAATGTATGGCTATATCCATGACTGGCAATCGACATTCCCCCATTAATCATTTCATTTATTTGATTTTTAGTTAAATAAAATTTATCGCAAAGCTCTTCTTCAATCTCTCCAAATTTCAATAATAATTTTTCTAATATATTTGATCTTTTATTTGGGTGAAGATAATAATTAATAATTTGCTTCACTTTAGTCGTTGCGGAATCATTATCTTGCTTTATATATGTCGAGCCTTCAAATACGCCTTCATTATCTTGAATATAATCATCACAATCTATAATCAACAACAATTGATTTAATACACTTTTACCACCATACCTCCCTAAAAGATAATGCACTCTATGTACATCTAAAAGTTTTTTATTTTCATAAGGCATTGTAGGAATATAAAAAATACCCCATAAATTTCTTTTTTTTAAGATAGGATAAACATATTCAAAGTGATCAGAAAAGCCATCGTCAAAAGTAAGCACAATACTATTCTTAGTAATAGATTTTTCTTTCAAGTTTTTTTCAAATTCATTTTTAGTTAAAATCTTATATTTAGAATTCAAATATTCTATTTGCTCTTTAAAGTCATCAACATGCAAATATATAAAGTATGGTAGATTAGGATTCTCTTTCCTAATATAATGATACATTACCCCCTTCATCTGTAGTGCCGTATTTTCTGTTTTACTGTTATTAAATCATCTTTACTATCAACATCTATACTAGAGTTTTTACCCATCAAAAAAAATGACAAAGGTTTCTTAAAAATATTTTTATTTTCTAAAAATATATTAATTTCATTTATATAAATAGCACCATTTGGCAAATAGGCCTTTGGTAACTTTTGCCTAGGCATAGTCAAGTGCTCCCACTTCGTTAAAGGTTCAATATTTCCATTATCATCTTCTACCAACATTTTAAAAGGGGAATGTTCAACCTCACAAACACTGACTAGAGAGGCTGCTTTTTCATCTACATACTTATTCCATGCTTCTTGTATATGGATTTCCGTTCTTAAAGGTGAAGTTGGTTGCAAAAGAATAAAGTGAGTGAATATTTCTTTTCTTTGTTTTAATTCTTGCAATGTATGCTCGATAGCATCCAGACTACTCGCATTATCTGTCGCCAAATTCTCAGGCCTATCTATTACCTCCGCTCCAAACCTTAAAGAGACTTCTTTTATCTCTTTATCATCTGTTGTGACAACTATTTTAGAAAATATATTTGATTTTTTTGCGGCATCTATTGTATGAGCTATTAGTGGTTTTCCTACTAAATCAAGTACATTTTTTCGAGGAAGACCTTTACTCCCCCCTCTAGCTGTAATAATAGCCACTATTTGATCTTTCATTTTCCCTCACTATCTATAAAGATTTTTTGTGTTTTATTATCCCAAAGAGGTTTATTTTGAAGAAGCTCTTTAAATAATTCTGTGCTATTTCCTGTGCCAAAGTATTCACATGCTAAATATCTTTCTTTCATATCAGATGCTTTTCTTATTGCTTCTAGTATATTTTTAGTAGCATAGCTTGTGTCTAATATAGACTTGCTTTTATATCTCATATTTTGTCTAGTCCCAATATTTATAGATGGCACTCCGTATATTGGCGCTTCTCTTATTCCTGCACTTGAATTACCAATAATAGATTTTGAGGATTCGATAAGTGTCAGAAAATATTCAAACTTTATTGATGGAAATATTTTGAATTTAGGATTGTTCTCCAGTTTTTCATATGCTTCTAAAATATAGTTTGTTCCATGGTCATTGTTTGGATAGATTATTACAAAATTTTCATCTGACTGTACTAAAGCTTGAACTAAATTTTCAGAATTTTGTTTAAAACCTTCAACTTCTGTTGTAACTGGATGAAACATAACAATATGGTAGGTCTTAAAATTTATTTCATAATATTCTTTTACATTCTCAATAGATGGGAGATTATTTGATTTCATAGCATCTATATCGGGTGAACCTATAACATGAACGTTATTCTTGTTTTCGCCCATTTGTATAATTCTATTTCTTGCTTCTTTATTTGCTACTAAGTGGACATGAGAAAGTTTTGTAACTGAATGTCGAATTAGCTCATCAATAGTGCCTGAACGCTCACCACCTTCTATATGTGCTACCAATATATTGTTCATACTGCCAACTATTGCACCTGCAAGCGCTTCAACTCTATCACCATGAACAACTATCATATCTGGCCTATTTTCATGTACATAACGAGAAAGACCATGAATTGTATTTGCTAAAACCATCTCCATTGGCTCATCTATGTGTTGATTTATAAACTTATGGATATTTTTAAAGCCACTCTTTTCAATTTCTATAAAAGTATTTCCATATCTTTTTAATAAGTGCATACCTGTTACAAAAATACGGTAATCGTAGTCATCTAAACTATCAACACAATTAATCAGCGATTTTATTTTGCCAAAATCTGCTCTTGTACCAGATAAAAATAGTATTTTTTTACTCAACTTACGTCACCCCAAGAAACATGCTCATCTAGTTCAATATTATTTACTGATTTTTTTCCTAAAATATCTGTATAACTTTCTGCTTTTATTTCACCCGTACCAGGTCTTTTTACCCAAATATTTTCTTTTGTAAAAAGTTCGCCTTTTTTTATTGGTTTTATTGTTACTACAGTTGCAAAAGCAAAATCTATTGTGACTTGCTCCTCTTTTGCTGCTTCTTTTTTTCCGCCTCGCATGAGTGCAATCTCTGAACTACCAATGATAAGTTCTTTTAAAGCTATTGGATCCATAGAATTTATTATGTCTGGACCTGGTCGTTCCATTTTATCTGTAAAATGTCTTTCGAGTATACATGCACCCAATGCTGTTGCTGCAAAGCATGCTCTATTTGATGTCGTATGGTCAGAAAGCCCTATAATAGCATTAGGAAATTCTTTTTGAAGCTCTTGCATTGCACCAAGTCGTACAAGGTGAACTGGGGTAGGGTATAAATTTGTGGTGTGTAATAATGCGTATGGAACTTTATGTCTTTCTAAAATCTCAACTGTCTTTCTTACCTGCTCTATATTATTCATCCCTGTACTAACAATCATTGGCTTTCCAAATGATGCTATATGTTCAATTAATGGGTAATTATTGCATTCACCAGAACCTATTTTGTAGGCTGATACACCCATTCTTTCTAATCTATCTGCTGCCGCTCTAGAGAATGGGGTACTTATAAATAACATACCTTTAGATTCTATATATTCTTTTAGTTTTGTTTCATCTTCTTCATTTAAAGCACATCGCTCCATAATCTCGTATATTGATACAGAAGCATTGCCTGGTATGACTTTTTTAGCTTCTTTGCTCATCTCATCTTCTACGATATGAGTTTGATGCTTGACCATTTCTGCTCCTGATTTCCAAGCAGCATTAACCATCTCAAAAGCTGTTTCTAAACTACCTTCATGGTTAATCCCCATCTCAACAATTACGAGAGGATCATAATCAAGCCCTATTCTTCTGCTTTCTATTTCAATATATTTATTCATTTTGTTCTCTCTCTTATGCTCAATGTTTCAGTTTTTTAGATTGACAGCAAAGATAATATCAATTGGCCAGTCATCTTGATATTTAACGAAGTTTATCAATCTCTTAGTAATCAATGGGGTCAGACTCAATGCCAGTAAGTTAAGCCTAATCATTTGATTACAAAGAGCTTTTATAGGCTGAAAAGTGTATATCGTTCTTAATGTTCTTTAAATCCCTCGGCGCAGACCGCCCCTCTCTAACAGCTTCTATAGTGAGTGATATATAGTCAATAATTCGCTCAATTGATTGTAAAATATCCCTATTCGCATTCAAAATCAAAGCAAGCAATTGATGCTTCATTTTTGACAGGGCTTGTGCAGAGAAATCAAGGGGTCAGCCAGCTTGATTTTTGGTATTTATCCTTCGTTTTTTGATAAATGCTAATAATAATACTTTTCTGGTGCAATATATTGTTGATTGCTTGACTCATTTCTTCTGCTTCATCGTCATATTGATACGCTATTTCATTTCTTATTTTTCGTAAATACATCCATTCTTTTGTACTATTAATGTATTCTAGCTTTTCCAATTTATTCAGCATATCGATAAAAGCTAGTTGCTCGGTGCTTTGCTGATATTGCGCAACAATGAGTTTAAATATTTTATCCCCCATTGTATCTTGTAGCTTAGAAAACCGAAAAAGATACTGATCTAATGCCTGTACTTCTTGCTTAGCTAGTGTCGCGTATTTTTCTGCATCTATTGGAATAATGCTTTCTAAGTCGGAATAAGCTTCTTGTATTCTCTGGACATGCTTATCGCATTCGTGAAAGAATTTTTCTAGTGAAATTTTTGTAATATCCAATTCAATTCCTTTAGCTTGTGCTTCTATTTCGATCGGGCGTGTTTTATCTTTCTGTATGATCAGATCAATTTTTTGATCGCCTAGATTTTCTGTGATCGCATTAATAAGTTTTATCTTATTATTATAGACGTCTTCTTTTATTTCAGGAATCAGGTAAAGATCAATGTCCCCCCCTTTTTTCTGCTCATCAGCACGACTACCAAACAGATATAGTTTTGATTTATCACCAAATATTTTATCTACTGCTCGTACTATTAGTTTTATTTCAGATAAACTCAATCGCATTTAGTACTCTCATAAAAATCTATATTCAAAATGATCAAGGGGCAGCCAGCTTGATTTTTTACATTTTATCAATAAGCTTAGAAGCAATAAGGAAGAATCCCATTACGCTGACAAGAAGCATCATGTTTTTGTTTAATGCTTTTTGAATAGTATGTTCTATTTTTTCAGTTAATAAATCAAACTTATTTTCTAGACCTGAAAATTTATTCTCTAGACCTACAAACTTATTCTCTAGACCTACAAACTTACCCTCAAGCGCTATAACACTTGATGTTACTTCATTTAGTTTGTCATCAAGGTGATTTATATGGTTGTATTGAGATTTGAGTAAAAGGGTATTTATATCTTCTTGGTTTAGTCCTTTACCTGCACTAAACTTTTCTTCTATCTCTTTTATCTTAGGAGAAATCATTTCAATTAACATGTCATCTACTCTTGTTTTATTCATAATGATAATTCTCTTTTATTTTGTCATATTTCAGCATATCAAGGAGTCGTCAGCTTGATTTAATTTCACCAATAAGGCTACCATTTTAAGACGGAATAAACTGTAGGGGCAGTGCCTTTTATCCTTTTCACTCATAATGCGTCCACATTCGATATACTTTTATTAATTTTTCTGTTTCAAAAACCTCATAAACAAGACGATGCTGTCTGTTTATGCGACTGCTAATAAGTCCGGCCATGTCACCCTTTAAATAGTAACCATTCAGCCCCCCCTAGAAAATATCAAAACACCCCGTCATTCTTGCATGCTGTTAGCAGGAATCTATGCTCAGCATGGATTCCCGATTAAACACTTCGGGAATGACGATATTTTTATGAGGGGCTGTGAACAGTTACTTTAAATAGTCAAAATCAGGTGGATATTGCGTTGAGTTTTCACTGATAATACTTATTAGTTTCATGGCTTTATTTTTAAGCCCGCTAGCGTTCAATTTTTTTGCGTCTTTTTGAGCTTGCGTCATGAATATAATTTTATACATTACCAATTTAGGTCATCTAATTTTACACCTTTACTAATGTGTTCATTTCTAGCTTCGTTTATGCTTTGAACCATCCCCTTCTTTAACCTCAAGTAATCATCGTCACTGATATATTCAGACTGTTCTAATATTTTAATTTCATTTGATGAAAAATGTTCTAAAAGCCAAAAAAAATTTTTATTTATACTATCGTCAATTCTTAACGTAACCGTTTTCATTTTAAACATCCTTAACTGTAATCAAGGGGGCAGCCAGCTTGATAATCATGGGGATGTAACATTAAATTTACTTTCTTAAATTCTCAATCTCTTCTACATTTAAACCCGTTTTTAAAGATATTGTTTTATTATCTAGTATATCCAGCAAGTTTCTAGCAATCTGTA
>ENA-OSET01003062-OSET01003062.1-sediment-metagenome-genome-assembly--contig:-NODE-3062-length-15617-cov-5.186937_pt1 | contig 15617 bp, 12 predicted proteins | sample MGYA00237882_ERZ534229 | MGnify/ENA primary metagenome ERZ534229 (study PRJEB26408, sample SAMN06266212) | sediment metagenome | isolation source: Hudson Canyon methane seep mesocosm | place... | reverse complement strand
CACGTGTTTTGAGTTATCTGCCCATTCTATGAAGATTGGAGCAGAACCCCAGAGTGGGATTAGGCCGTCTTTCCTTAAACTAAACTTCCATTGTAGGTTACCGCGACTCATAGTTTTTGGATTGCCAAAATCTGTGTCAATTCCCAAATTCTCTAATAATCTTAGAGTACGATTGATATTTTCTGTACGGCAAACCCAACTAATTACTCGTGGTGATTTATAAAGTGAGAGTTCAGTCCTTGGATCGTCTAATCCAAACCAGGTTGCTTGTTCTTTAGTAGGTGCTAATGGATCTTTTGCAATTATTTCCAAGTAGGTGTCATCTCCCGACGAGATAACATGATTATGGGTTCCCATTTGATCGTGTTTGCCACCAGCTGGAATCTTCATATGTAATGTTTCTTCGATCCATTCTAACCCATCCATAAGGGATGCCGCACCCACTGCAATGTGGTCAAATGTGATCATTATAAATCCATTAGCAATCGTCTCGGATCTTCTAAAGCCTCCTTGACTCTGACTAGAAAGGTTACTGCACCTTTTCCATCCACAATTCTGTGGTCATAAGATAATGCAAGATACATAATGGGTCTAATTTTAATTTCTCCATTAACTACCATTGGTCTTTCAACAATATTATGCATTCCCAAAATCCCTGACTGAGGTAAATTTAAAATTGGTGTAGACAACATAGATCCATAAACACCACCATTACTAATTGTAAATGTTCCTCCTTGAAGATCTTCAATAGTTAATTTTCCATCTCTTGCTTTTTCTGAAATTTCTTTAATATTTTTTTCAATATCAGCAAATGATAATTCATCAGCATTTCTTAATACAGGTACAACTAAACCTTTTTCAGTTCCTACAGCAAAACTAAGATTATAATAATTTTTATAAATTATTTCATCACCATCTATTTCAGCATTTACTGCTGGGAAATTTTTCAATGCAACAACACATGCTTTAACAAAAAAGGACATGAAACCCAATTTTATTCCATAACGAGTTTGAAAATCTTGCTGATTTTCCTTTCTCATTTCCATTATATTAGTCATATCAACTTCATTAAAAGTAGTTAACAAAGCAGCATTTTCTTGTGCTTGTTTTAATCTCTTGGCTATTGTTTGTCTTAGTCTGGTCATTTTAATTCTTTCTTCTTGACCATACTTAACTTTTCTCTCGGAAGGCTGTGGGTTAGCTCCCATTAAACTTATTAAATCACCTTTTAAAACTCTTCCATCTTTCCCTGAACCTTTAATTGAATTAATATCAATTTTATTTTCAACAACAATTTTTCTTACTGCTGGTGAAAGTGTCTGACTTTCTGTATTGGTTTTGGGTTCTGATTTTTCTATTTTAGTTTTTGGAGCTTCTTCCTCTATAACTTCTTCAGTTAAAACTAATGGTTCTTCTTGAATATTTTCTTCAGTTTTTTCCTCAAAAATTTTTGGTTCTTTTTTAGATGTATCTAATTTAATTACATTGTCTTCATTTTGAGCAGGTTCTACTTTTTTAATTTCTTCTTTTTTAACTGATCCTCCTGATCCATTTTCTGATACTGAGCCTAACAGAGCTCCAACTTCAACCACTGAGCCATCTTTTGAGTTTATTTCTGTTAAGACACCAGAGATTGGGGATGGCACTTCAAGATTAACTTTATCTGTCTCAAGTTCTACAATCGGTTCATCTGCTTCAACAGCATCACCAGCATTTTTTAGCCATTTTGCGACTGTTGCTTCAGTAATACTTTCACCAAGAACTGGAACTACAATTTTTTCACTCATCTATCGTTATTCAAAAACCTTGTTAATTATTTCTTGTTGTTGAGAAATATGCCTTTTTGCATATCCTGTAGCAGGAGATGCATCTGGGCTTCTTCCTATATAAGAAATTTCTTTATTATTAGCCTTAATAGTATCCAATGTCCATTGGATATAATCTCTTACAGAGAACCATGCACCCATATTTTTAGGCTCTTCCTGGCACCAAAAAAATTTAGCATTTTCAGCATATGGTTTAAGCTCTTTAACAAGAGTTTTTGCTGGAAATGGGTAAAGTTGTTCTATTCTAAACAAAATTACATCATCTTTTTTTAATTTTTCTCTAGCTTCTAATAAATCAAAATAAACTTTTCCTGAACATAAAATTACTTTTTTGATTTTAGAACTTTCTTTTAAGTTTATAAAACCTTTAGATTTTGGGTCTATTGCATGATCCCAAAGTATTCTGTGAAAAGAATTCGATTTACTAAAATCTTCTAAATTTGAAACACAATATTTGTTTCTAAGTAACGATTTTGGAGTCATCATAATTAATGGTTTTCTAAAATCTCTATGCATTTGTCTTCTCAAAGCATGAAAATAATTTGCAGGTGTTGTGCAATTCATAACTTGCATATTATCGTTTGAACATAGCTGTAAGAATCTTTCTAATCTAGCTGATGAGTGTTCTGGTCCTTGACCTTCATATCCATGGGGTAATAACATTACCAATCCAGACGCTCTTCTCCATTTTCTCTCTCCTGATGCAATAAATTGATCTATCACAACTTGAGCACCATTTGCAAAATCTCCAAACTGTGCTTCCCACAAAGTAAGAGTATTGGGTTCAACCAAGCTATAACCATACTCAAATCCTAGAACAGCTAATTCAGATAAAAAGCTATCAACAACTTCAAATTGTTTCTGGTTATCTGAAATATTATTTAAAGGAACATATCGACTATTATCCTTTTGATTTCTTAGTACAGAGTGTCTTTGGCTAAAAGTTCCTCTCCCAGAGTCTTGACCAACTAATCTAACTGGATAACCTTCATCTAATAATGATCCAAATGCTAATGCTTCAGCTGTTGACCAATCAATATTAAATCCATTTTTAACAGACTCTTTTCTGTTGTTTAATATTTTAACTATTGTTTTATGTAAGTTAAGCTCTTCAGGTGAAGCATTTATTTTTTCAGAAATTTTTAAAAGTTTTTTAGTATCTGCTCCTGTAACTCCTCTTTTATCTTTTCCTTTTTCAGGTTTATATGCTGACCATGTGCCTTCAAACCATTCTATTTGCGGTTTGTAATTTTTTGCATTTTTAAATTGATCATCAAGTAAATTTTTAAATTCTTTTACTGAATTTTCTAAAATACTATTAGTAATTATATTGGAACCTTAACTGAAAAAGTAAATTTATCTTCATTTTCTGAAGGGCTTTACTTTATAAAAATCACTACTGATAAAGGACAGTCAATTACTGAGCGAATAGCGCACATAAAATAAATGCTCAAAAAGTATTTTATACTTTGTTTGTTAACTGCTTTTACACAGCTTACTGTATGGTCGCAAACTAATTTCTATGCAGTTGATTCCTTACGAGAAATTCGCATATCTTTTTATGCATCTGATTGGGATTATCAATTAGATAGTTTGTATGTGCTTGGCGATAATGACAGGATTCTTGCTGATTTGATTATTGATGGAGAGAATTATGATAGTGTCGGAGTGCGCTATAAAGGATTCAGTTCCGTTAGTGTAAATCGGATTAAAAACCCTTTTAATATCAAGTTAGATTACATAATAGATGGACAAGATCATCAAGGTATAGATAAACTCAAACTCTCCAATGTTATACAGGACCCTTCATTTATTAGAGAGGTTCTCTCATATAAAGTGTGCCGAAAATACATGCCGGCATCACAAGCAAATTATGCTAATTTATATATTAATGATACTTTATGGGGATTATATACTAATGTTGAAGCGGTAAATAAAAGTTTCCTTATTGATCATTTTGATAGTAAATACAATTCATTCTTTAAATGTAATCCTGAGAATTTAAATATTCAGATTGGAGGTGAAAATTCAAATTTAAGCAATACTCATGGCACTGATAGTATCGATTATTATCCGTTTTATGCTCTTAAATCTGATTATGGATGGGGAGATTTGTACAATCTGATTGATACATTAAATAACGTTTCAGACAGCATCAATCATGTATTAAATGTTGATAGAGTTCTATGGATGCATGCATTAAATTATTCAGTGATAAATTTTGACTCTTATATTGGATATGGGCAAAATTATTATTTGTATAAAGATCAAGCTAATCAGTGGAACCCAATAATTTGGGATTTAAATATGTCATTTGGTGGTTTTAGATTAACAGATGCGTCTCAATTGTACTTTAACGGATTTGATATTTTACAAGCACAAGAGATGGATCCATTAGTACACCATAATTTAATATCAGTTTCTCCAAGGCCACTTTTGAAAAAATTGTTCGAAAATGAAAGAAATCGTAAAATGTATTTGGCACATATTCGAACAATCATGGAAGAGAATTTTTTGAATCAGGATTATTTTGTAAGGGGGCAAAGCTTACAGAATCTGATTGATCAGCATGTGCAAAACGATACAAATAAATTTTATACTTATTCTGATTTTACGACAAACCTCACAAGTCAAGTTTCATTAGTGGCATCAATTTGTCCTGGGATTACTCAATTAATGGATGGCCGCTCAACTTTTTTAAGTTCATATACTGGATATTCTGGTGAACCTACAATCTCAAATATTACTTACTCTCCTCAAAATTTTATTTTAGGTGATGACATCTGGATAACAGCAGAGGTGGTAGATGCAACCTTTACAAAGGCAGCTTATCGATTTGGAAAAAATGAACGATTTAAATCAGTAGAAATGTATGATGATGGCAACCATAATGATGGCATATCAGGTGATGGAATTTATGGATGTAAAATAAGTAATTGTAGTAACTCATTAGATTACTATTTGTATGCTGATAATGATTCTTCTGGGGTTTTCTCTCCAGTAAGAGCTGCTTATCAGTACTATACTATTCAAACTACTATTCAGCAAGGAGATTTAGTGATAAATGAATTGATGTCTAATAATATAAGTACAGTAACTGATAATAGCGGAAAGTATGAGGATTGGATTGAGTTATACAATACCACTAATGCCCCAGTATCTACTGCTGGTTTATTTTTAACCGATACTGCTGGAATTTTGCATAAATGGGAATTGCCTCATCAAATAATTCCTACAAACGGATATGCAATTATTTGGGCGGATGAAGATGGAGGACAGGGCGATATGCACGCCAATTTTAAATTATCAAATTTAGGTGAACAACTTGTTTTAACAAATACAGACAGTGTAGTTATCGATTCAATTACTTGCCTAACTCAAGCTGATGATATTGCTTTTGCAAGATCGCCAAATGGTAGCGGACCTTTTATAATGCAAGTGCCTACTTTTAAAGCGAACAATGATTTTATTAATGCAGTCCAAGAGGATGTGGAAAAGGTAATAATATATCCAAATCCTTTTAAGAATGTTTTACTACTAAATAGTAAGCAGCAGGTTGAGATCAGGGATATTTTGGGGCAATTGATTTTCAGTGCTGAAAGCACTAATCGTATCTCAACATCAAATTGGGGTTCAGGAATTTATTTTATATCTTTGAAAGATAAAAATCAGACAGTAAAAGTTATTAAAATTAAATAGAAATGAAAAAAACAATAATATTATTAATGAGCATAGTTGCATTGCAATTAGGAGCCCAGACAATTACAAATTACACTACTACTGATGGGTTGATTAGTGATTTTGTAGAATGTATTGATGTAGATGTAAATGATAATATATGGTTTGGCACTTCACTTGGAGCTCAAGGGTTTAATCAATCAGTATCTTCTTGGGAAACCTATAACCTAGCAGGTCCACTCTCTGGAATGGTTTCAGAGAATATTAAAGAAATTAAATTAACCAAGAACCCTCAAATATTAGGTCAGGAACAATTTTGGATAGGTACTGATTTTGGAGTTCAAGTTCCTGCTTTTAACCCTTCTTGGATAACTTATGATAATACTAACGGTCTTATTGGAAATCAAGTTAAAAGTATTGATGAAGATGAAAATGGAGGAATATGGATTGGAACTAACCAAGGAGTTTCTTATTTTGACGGTAACTCTTGGATTTCATATTCTTCACCAGATTTACATTGGAGTGGTGTTAATGCTACTGCTTTTGATTCAAATGGCGATAAATGGTTTGCTTCACCTTTAGGAGGAATTACCCATTTTGACGGAACTACTTTTACGCCTTATGACACTTCTAATGGATTGCTTTCGCAATATGTCACTGCCTTATTAATAGATGATCAAGATAATAAATGGGTTGGTACTTCAAGTGGAATGTCTATTTTGGATGCATCCAATACGTCTTTTACTCAGCATACTAGGATGTATATAATGCCTCCTCCAGATACTTTAAATCCTGTGGTGGATATTGCAATGGATTCATACGGAAGAATATGGGCCGCTATTTATGTTGGCTATTTGGCAGAAGGTGGGGTAGCAATGTGGGACGGGAATCAATGGATTGATTTTGATGTTTCTGATGGATTAGTTGGGCCCAATGTTAAAGGGTTAGCAATTGATTCTGAAGATAATGTATGGGTAGCAACTAGTACAGGAGTATCAAAGATATCAGCTATTCCAAGTGCTGTTAGTGCAATTAAAAATAATGGGTTTGATTTATTTCCTAACCCTAGTAATGACAAGATTTATATAACAAATGAAAATCAAAAAATTCAACAGCTTAAAATTTATAATAATTTAGGTGCTTTGGTATATGAAAATAATAGTAATCAACTGCATTATAGTATTGATGTGTCTCCTTTTTCTAAAGGACTATACTATGTTAATGTCCTTTCATTTGATGCTATTTTAACTAAAAAAATTATGGTTAATTAATCCTGTTATTTTAAGCACCTAAGATTGGGTTTAGTTTTCTTTCTTAAGTATTTATATTTTTTAACTTTACAAAAAAATAAAATATGCGTAAAGCACTCTCTATTGTTGCCTTAATTGGCGTTTCTATTTCTTCATTTTCACAGGATGTTTTTGATGTTGGTATTCGTAATATTGAGATCTTCTTTAGTCAAACAAACTGGGATGATTCCTTGGATATTTATTACGCAAATGGTTTAGGTGAGCGATTAATTGCGGATTCTATTTTAATAGATGGAATAGCAGATCAGAATGTAGGGATAAAGTATAAGGGGAATAGTTCTTATAATGTAAATAACACTAAAAATCCAATGAACATAAAGTTGGATTATATTAATAACGGACAATCTATTGATGGTTATAATGTGTTAAAATTATCTAATGGATTTAGAGATCCTTCTTTTGTTCGTGAAGTGTTGAGTTATGAAATGGCAAGGGAGTATATGCCTTCACCAAAAGCAACTTATGCAAAAGTTAATGTGAACGGCACTTTAATTGGTTTGTATACTTGTGTGCAAACAATTGATGATGATTTTACGAATGAAAATTTTTATGAGCGTAAAGGTCCTTTCTTTAAAGTGGAAAATACAGGAATTTCTGTTCCAGGTTGTATGGGACAATTAGGAATTTTGGAACATTATTCTGATACCAATTGCTATCAAAGAGCTTATGAAATGGAGTCTACTGATGATTGGGAACAGTTGGGTAACTTCTTAGATACCTTAAACAATCACTTTACTGAGGTTGAAAATGTAATGGATATTGACCGAACTCTTTGGATGATGGCTTTTGAAAATCTGACAGTTTCTCTAGATGGTCCTATTAACTCTATTCCTCATAATTTTTATTTGTTTAAGGACAACAATGGTAGATTTTCCCCTTTGTTGTGGGACATGAATATGGCTTTTGGAACTTTTACGAATGGTTTGCCTACTCCAGTACTTATTGCTGATTTGCAAGAACTGGATATTTTCCATAACAGTACTGATGCAAGTAATAAATTAACGACTCAAGTTTTTTCTTCTGATAGATACAAAAAAATGTATGTGGCGCATATGCGTACTATCTTGAATGAACAGTTTGTAAATAATAATTACAGTACAAGAGCTTCAGCTTTACAACAAATAATTGATACGGATGTAAATACGGACCCAAATACCTTTTATTCTTATACTGAGTTCACATCAAATATAAATTCATCTGTTGGTGTTAATCCTATTATTGGTATTACTGAACTGATGAATGCTAGAACTTCACACTTGCAAGGTTTAGCTGAGTTTACTGCAACATCACCTACAGTTAGTAATATTTCGTCAAATCCAACAAATGTTTTGCCTCACTCTACAATTAACATAACTGCTGAAATTTCAAACTCAAATTATGCGTATTTAGGTTATAGGTTTAAGTTCTCTACTAAATTTGAAAAACTCCAAATGCTTGATGACGGTCAGCATGGTGATGGTACTGCTGGTGATGGGGTTTATGGAGCAACCATTAATGTTGATGCGCGTGATGTACAGTATTATTTTTATGCAGAAAACTCTGATGCAGGTGTTTTCTCTCCTGAAAGAGCAGAAAAAGAATTTCATCAATTGCCAGTAGTTAGTGGGTTAGTAATTAATGAAATTATGGCAGGAAATGTTACTGCAGTTGCTGATCAGAATGGAGAATATGATGATTGGGTTGAACTTTATAATGGTAATAGTTTTAGTTTAAATTTGAATGGATATTATTTATCTGATAATGAAAATGATTTAACAAAATGGACATTTCCTAATGTAAGTATTCCTGCAAATGATTATTTAATTGTTTGGTGCGATACTGCTGGAGGAACACAAAGTGGATTGCATACTACTTATCGTTTGTCAGCTGACCAAGAGGAAGTATATTTAACTGACCCAACAGGAACAGTTGTTGATGCTGTTCATTTTGTAAATATGATTACTGATAAAGGATATGCAAGAGTTCCAAATGGAAGTGGTTTCATGCAATATCAAACTCATACTTATGATGATAACAATCTATTAATTTCTGCTATTAATCAATTGATTGCAGGAACTAATTTGCGTGTGTACCCAAATCCATCTAATAGTAGAATTTATATCTTGGGAGCTACTGAAGGGGTAAGTGTTTTCAATATGATAGGGCAAAAAGTATTTACAGAAAAAGAAGTAGCGTCTGTAGATATTAGCAATTGGGAAAATGGAATTTACTTTGTAAAATCAGGAAATTCTGTAGTTAAAATTATAAAACAATAATCATGAGGAATTTTTTAATTATTTGTGCAATAGCATTAGGATTTACCGCCTGCGAAAAACCAGCAGGTGAAGGAGGGACTTCAGTAATTGAAGGGCAGGTATATAAGATTTTCACATTTCAAAACCCTACTACTGGGTTAATAGATACTACCTACTTTCTATTGGATGCAGGGAAAGATGTATTCATAATTTATGGGGATGACAAATCAGAAGTGTATGATGATAAGTTTGAAACAGATTATAATGGAAAGTATCATTTTGAGTATTTAAGGAAAGGAGATTATACTTTGTATACTTATGCTGATAGTACAGATGGAAGTATGATAAAGCATGATTATCCTATTTTTAAGCATGTTACAATTAGTTCAAATAATTCCACAAATAAAGTTGCTGATTTTGTAATTGAGAAGAATCAATAAGTGAGTAATTTACCACAAATAGTTGCTGATTTTTTACCCATCTCATTGGATGAAATGGATGATGTGAAATTGATGAGTCGTACTGACACTAAGTTTGCTTTTAGGGCAAATAAAATGCCTTTTCTTTTGCAAAAATTATTACCTTTCTATAGAGTTTTAGCAATTGATGGTGAACTTATTCACGATTACAAATCCCTTTACTATGATACTGATAATAGAAAGTTTTATTTGGATCATCATAACGGAAGGGTAAACCGAAACAAGATTCGTTTTAGAGAATATGTTGGGAGTAAACTTACTTTTTTAGAAATAAAAAGAAAGAATAACAAAGGTAAAACCATCAAAAAAAGAATGAGGGTGAATGCTATTAGCAATGAGCTTTCAGAAAAACAGCAAAACTATATTGAAAAAATTATTGGGAGACCTATGGAGGTAAATGCCAAACAATGGATTAATTTTAGCAGAATTACTTTTGTGCATAAAACCCAAAAAGAACGACTGACTATTGATGTTAATCTTACTTTTGAAAATTCAAATGAAAAGGGGGATATGAAGCATATTGTTATTGCTGAGGTAAAGCAAGAACGCATGAGTCGCTCCTCTGACTTTATGCGTATTGCAAAAGAAATGCATATCTTGCCCATCCGTATTAGTAAGTATTGCCTAACAACTTTGGCCTTAAATCCTGAGTTGAAGAAAAACAGATTTAAAAATAAAGTATTATTTATAAATAAATTAAAACAAGCATAAATGGAACTATTAACAATTTTATTGAGTGGATTTGGAGATTTTTTAGGAACTCCAATTTTTGATTCAGAAGATTTTTGGAAACTGATTACAAAAACAATTTTTAACCTTATAATCATCACTACTATTATCAGGTATATTTACTATCCTGTAACTAAAAATAAGGATTATTTATTTACTTATTTTCTTATTAGTTTAACGGTATTCTTGCTTTGTGTACTACTAGATAGTGTAAAGTTACAACTAGGGTTTGCATTGGGGCTTTTTGCCATTTTTGGTATTATCCGTTACCGTACCGACCCTATTCCTATTAAAGAGATGACTTACCTATTTTTGGTTATTGGCGTGTCGGTTGTAAATGCTTTGGCGAACAAAAAAATTAGTCATGCTGAGCTAGTATTCGCTAACCTTATGATCGTATTTGTTACTTTCGGAATGGAACGTATTTGGCTATTGAAAGGCGAGTCACGTAAGAATGTAATCTATGAGAAAATTGAATTGATTGTTCCTGAAAGAAGAGAGGAATTATTGGCAGATTTAAAAGAAAGAACAGGAATTGACATATTAAGAGTTGAAATTAGAAGAATAGACTTTTTAAGAGATACCGCCAACATTCGTATTTTCTATTATGAGGATAATAAAAAATAGTATATTCCTTTTATTATTTTGCTCCTTATCTGCTTTTGCGCAGGAGAATGATTTCCAAACTTGGTATTCAGTTTCTCTGAACAAGAAAATCATAAAAAAGACAAACCTTACTGTAAAAACAGGTTTGCGCTTAAGGGAAAATTCTAGCCTGTACGCTAAGCAATTTACGGATGTAAAAATCAAGCGTAAATACTCTAAGCGTATTTCTTATGCTGTGGGGTATCGTTATATCAATAGGTGGGATATTGCTTTGAACATTTCAAATCAGAATCGTTTTTATGCGGATGTATACTATAAAAACAAACTCAGCAAACGCTATAGCTATGCGGTAAGGAATAGATGGCAAACTCAGGGGTATTCATTTGGGTATAAAATGACCTTGCGTCAGAAATTTGCATTGGACTATAATATCCGTAAAACAAAATTAGCGCCTAGTATTGCAACTGAATATTTTTTAAATTTGGAAGATGGAATAAATAAGTTGCGTTCCACCATTGCTTTGGGTTATCCCTTGGCTAAAAAGTTGGATTTTGAATTGGCTTATAGAATTCAACACGAGTTTTATGTAAATAATCCTGAAACTCTTTTTATCTTTGAGGGCAAACTAGCTTACGATTTATAATGCAAGAAAAAAAAATACAACTTTCCTTTATTACAGCTCATATTTCTGAATTAAGCGAAAACGAACAGCAATTAGTTGAGAATGCAAAATCAGCACTAAAAACGGCTTATGCTCCTTATTCTGGCTTTTTTGTTGGATCAAGTATTTTGCTCGAAAATGGAGAAATTATTAATGGTAGTAATCAGGAAAATGTAGCCTATCCTTCAGGGCTTTGTGCGGAAAGGGTTGCCCTTTTTTATGCAGGAGCAAGATATCCTGATGTAAAAGTAAAGACGATTGCTGTGTCAGTACTTTCTAAAAACTTTGAGGTAAATGATGTTATTTCTCCTTGTGGTGCTTGCAGGCAAGTTATGGCAGAATATGAGGAGAAGCAGGAAGAGGCAATTAAAGTAATTTTACACTCTCCAACGGATGAGGTGCTTATTGCCAATACGGTTGAGGATTTATTGCCCTTTATGTTCAAAAGCCCTTTGCTTAAAAAGCATTAGTTTCCTTATCTTTACCCCATGCATATTCTTGATACCCCAATTGACTTTTTGAAAGGTGTCGGTCCTTTACGGTCTGATTTGCTTAAAAAAGAGTTGCGTATCTTTACCTATGGGGACTTGCTCATGCACTATCCTTTTCGTTATATCGATAGAAGTAAAATCCATACCATTGCTGAACTTAGGGAGTCAATGCCTAACATACAGCTAAAAGGTAAAATCATAAAATTTGAGGAAAAAGGACAAAAGAGAGCTAAACGCTTGATTGCTCATTTTCAAGACGAAACAGGTATTGTAGAGTTGGTGTGGTTCAAAGGTGCTAGGTGGATAAGGTCAAGCATAAAATTACATACGGAATATATTGTTTTTGGGAAGCCTTCTGCTTTTAAAGGAAATTTCAATATTGTACATCCTGAAATGGATATGCAAGAAGAAAATCAACAATTTACTGCAGGTTTGCAACCCGTTTACCACGCTACAGAATTATTAAATGCTAAAGGGTTAAGCAGTAGAGCGATTGGTAAATTAACAAAAGCATTATTGCCTTTGCTCAAAAATCAATTAGACGAAACGCTTTCGGCATCTTTAGTGGATAAGTTGAATTTACCAACTAGAGTTCAGGCGCTTATTGATGTACATCAACCCAAAGATGCTAAAAGTTTAGTGCGAGCTCAAAAACGCTTAAAGTTTGAAGAGTTTTTCTTTCTGCAATTACATTTGTTAAAACTTAAACTAACTCGAAATAAAAAGTTCAAGGGCTATCCTTTTGAAAACTTGGGGGAAGGCTTTAATGAATTTTACAATAAACATTTACCTTTTGAATTGACAGGAGCGCAAAAGCGTGTACTAAAGGAAATCAGGAATGATGTTAGGAATCCTCAGCAGATGAATCGCCTTTTGCAAGGGGATGTAGGAAGTGGAAAAACCTTGGTGGCTCTATTGAGTATGCTCATGGCTGTGGACAATGGGTATCAGGCTTGCCTTATGGCACCAACTGAAATTTTGGCTCGCCAACATTTTACAACTATTTCAGAATATCTGAAAGAGCAAAATATTAAAGTAGCCATCCTTACAGGTTCTTCAAAAACTAAAGAAAGGAGAATACTACACGAACAATTAGAAAATGGAGAAATTGATATCTTGATTGGTACGCATGCTCTGATTGAGGATAAAGTAAAATTTAAAAACCTTGCCTTTGTTGTAATTGATGAACAGCACAGGTTTGGAGTGGCTCAAAGGGCTAAATTGTGGAAGAAAAACAAATTCCCACCGCATATGTTGGTGATGACAGCAACTCCTATTCCAAGAACACTTTCCATGACCCTTTATGGCGATTTGGATGTTTCCATTATTGATGAACTCCCTCCAGGAAGAAAGGAAGTAAAAACCATGTGGAAAACAGATTCTTCTCGTTTACAAATTATCAATTTTATGCGAGAGCAAATAGCTCTGCAAAGGCAAATCTATGTGGTATTTCCTTTAATTGAGGAATCAGAAAAGCTAGATTATAAGAATTTGATGGAGGGTTATAATGCTATTGATAGAGAGTTTCCTATGCCAGAATTTCAAGTGAGTGTGGTGCACGGGCAAATGAAACCTGAGGATAAGGAATATGAAATGAAACGCTTTGTGGATGGTGTAACCAATATTATGGTGGCAACAACTGTAATTGAAGTGGGGGTAAATGTACCCAATGCTTCTGTTATGATTATTGAAAGTGCAGAGCGTTTCGGGCTTTCTCAACTCCATCAGTTAAGAGGTAGAGTCGGTAGGGGTGCTGAGCAATCTTATTGTATTTTGGTAAGTGGTAATAAAGTAAGTGTGGAAGGGAAAACCCGTTTGCAAACAATGGTAGATACCAATGATGGTTTTGAAATTTCGGAAGTAGATTTAAAGTTGAGAGGTCCTGGTGATATGATGGGAACAAAACAAAGTGGGGTGCTCGATTTTAAAATTGCGGATATTATTGTAGATAATAAGATATTACACTTTGCAAGAAATGAAGCGGACTTGTTGTTAAAGGATGATGAGGAGTTGGAAAAAGCAGAGAATATCAATATTGCTCGTGCTTATCGTCCTTATGCTCGTGAGCGTATGGGCTGGAGTAGAATTTCGTAAGTGTCATCCTGAACGATAGTTGAAGGATCTACAGTTGCAGTATTTAAATCTGTAGATATTTGGCTCTGCCGATTAAACAACAATTCGGCAAGCTCAATATGACATTTTATATTGTAATTTATTTTTTTATCTTTGGGATATGAGAAAAATTAGATTTATATATTACTTACTTTTTGTAAGTTTCTATGACTTTTCAAGATAAGTAAAGGCGGACGGAAAGCCAGAAGAAGTTGCTTATTGGTTAATCTGTTATTCTAATATGATAAATTTTGCAACCATACTGCTGGTAATAAAAGTTTTAACTAGAATTGATTTAGAGATTGGCACATTTTTATATGCTCTAATTATTGTTGTCCCTTTCTTTATAATAAATCATTTTCTTTTTTTAAAAAGAAAAAAATATGTAAATATTATTTTGGAATTAAAAAGTTCAATGAATTATTTGTATGGTTTATTTTATATGATTTTCTCTATTTTGTTTTTTGTAATAGTTGCATATATTAATATGCCATAGAAAAATCATTATTTAATAATCCTAAAAAAGAATATCTCCTTTTTTTACTTGAAATTTAGAACTGATTTCTTGGAAATGTTTGTAAGACACTCGACTGTCATCATCTCTAAAAACAAACTTATTGTTAATAATATTTCTTACACTCAATAAACGATACCCCTCTTCTACTCGTGGATAAGAGCCGTGAGTACCATCATTTACAAACTGACTAATTAACTTCAGTTTTGGTAGGGTCCAATGCTCAGGAATATCGCCAATCCAATCGACACCTGAATCTTTCACTGGAACATGTGGATTTAAGCCTTGAGTAACCGCTTGTTGGATGATGAGTTGTTTACGTTCTTTTAATAAACTTATTTGCTTTTCTTTTATGGCAATTGCTTCATCAATTTGTGTTGTTTTGTTGACCGGTACATTGGAACCACTAATTTGAACATAATTCATTTTTTCATTTACTTTTTGTTGGGTCAAGTTACCAGAAACCGTCCACTGACTTGATTGATGTGAAAACACATACCCACTATCTAAAGTAATGTTGTAAAAGTGTACTTCATTGTTATTTTTACGGTGAATGGCTTGGCTTTGGCTTAGATCAGAAAATTTATAATGCGTAGTGTCTTTGTTATCGCTGTAACTTATTGAAAGCCATTGATTAGTCCAGTTATATTCTGCCAATACGTTGAAGCCAATATTTTCAAACTCCAAACTGGACTGAAGGCTAAGCCTTGAAAAGTTTTTGGAATCATCATTACTCGCTTGATTTATACCTGTACTTAAACGCCAATCGCTAATATTTAATTGATATTGAAGGCGATAGCCTTGCACTGTAAGTGCATGATTTGTATTTGCAGCGCCATACTCAAAGTACCTTTTCTGTTGGTTAATTCCCAGCTGAATGGCATGACTAGTCGACTCTTCTGCTGAAATACTAGTAACAAAACAAGATAAGTAGATCAATAAGATAAAGTAGTTTCTATCATTTAGCTTCATAAATA
>ENA-OSET01003060-OSET01003060.1-sediment-metagenome-genome-assembly--contig:-NODE-3060-length-15620-cov-3.390594_pt1 | contig 15620 bp, 13 predicted proteins | sample MGYA00237882_ERZ534229 | MGnify/ENA primary metagenome ERZ534229 (study PRJEB26408, sample SAMN06266212) | sediment metagenome | isolation source: Hudson Canyon methane seep mesocosm | place... | reverse complement strand
TTAGAAAAAGTAGGGTTAGCAGCCAGAGCTAATCACAAGCCTTCTGAGCTATCGGGAGGGGAGCGGCAGCGTGTGGCGATTGCGAGGGCATTGGTTAATGAACCTGCTTGTGTGTTAATGGATGAGCCAACAGGTAATCTAGATGATACAACCGCTAAGAGAATTCAAACATTGATGTTTGAGCTGAAAGAACAGTTAGAAACAAGTTTTGTTATTGTAACTCATGATACTCAGCTCGCGCATAAAATGGATCGTGTGTTAATTATGGAAGATGGTGGTTTGCGCGCGCTTTCGTAATTGAAACAAATGTCCCGCGCACCTAATTTACAGAGCGCGTAATTGGCTTTATATTCTTGTCGTATTCTTTCGCTTTTCTTGGCGATGGTGCCATTTTTTTACGATGCTTCTCTTCCAAGCCACGCTAATTATAAAATACCCCAACAAGCTTGATATAACTCCGGTAATGAGTGAACCAAAATAAAGCGGTATTCCAATGTCGTAAAGTTTGTCTTTTAACCAGGCGAATGAAAGCTCGTATTCAAAAGGTGAGGCGGGAATGTTTAAAATCCATGCTCCGAGTAAATATTCGCAGTAAAATATAGGTGGCATTGTAATAGGGTTGCTGATCCAAACTAGTGCAACCGATAGTGCTAAGTTGGCTTTGAACCGTACTGCACACAATGCAGCGGCTAGCATTTGTAGCGGCATAGGAATTGATGCCCAAAATAAACCAATGGCAAATGCTTTGGTAACTGAATGACGATTTAAATGCCAAAGGTTTGGGTCATGAATGATTGGCCCAAGAAAAGCTAATGATTTATTAGTTTTTATCGACTCAGGGTCGGGAAGATATTTTTTAATCAGCTCTTTAGGCATACGTGTCGGTTCGATCCGTTGTTTGAAAGTGAAAGCGAAAACTCAAGGATGAGTTAATGTTCACATGGATGACTGCATTTTGTGCAGGTGTAATCATACTCTATTGTAGTGGCTTTTTGTTGCCTTGGTATGCTTATATTTTATGCCTTTTTGTGGTTTTGTGTATTCCTCACAATTCAATTCGTCAAACATTCTTGCTGCTGACTATTTTTTTAATTTTAGGCCATGCTTACGCTTCTTTTGAAGCGAAAAAACATATTGATTCGATACTACCTGCTGACTTTGAAAATATTCCGCTACAGGTCAAGGGCTATTTTTGCGCTTTGCCACGTAAAGGATTACGCAGCGATAGTACGGAATTTTGTGTTAATTCAGTCTTTCATCCCATATCTAAAGCAGTGATTCTGGGTGAGTCTCGTGTTTATCTGCGCTGGCCAAAAGAGCTATCTCCTTACTTGAACGATGATAAAGCCACTTATCATTTAAGTGTTAAATTGAAGCGACCAAGAGGGGTACTTAACCCTGTTGGTAGTAGCTATGAGCAATACTTATTTCAAAAACGCATAATCGCGACAGGAAAAATCGTTTCAGTATTATCAACAGACAATAATGTAGCCTTTTCATTTAAAAGAATGTTGGCGCAAAAGTTTGTTCATGCACGAAGAGATATTTCTGAGCACCTAGCTGACCAGTTTGTAAACTTGGAGCATGAAGGGTTGCTTACAGCACTATTATTGGGGGACCGTTCAAGCATCAATAAAGTGGATAATGATTTATTAAGTCGTACCGGTACACAGCACCTTATGGCAATCTCCGGTTTGCACATCGGCGTGGTACTTATGCTGCTTTATCGGCTGTTTCCTAAATCTAGGGGCTCTATTGTACTGATATCATTGCTAGGGTTGATCTATGTTGCTCTCGTAGGATTTAGTGCCTCAGCTCAGCGGGCATGGGTAATGTGTGTGATTGCGATCATTTACTTAATGGGATTTCAGCGCCCAAGTTTATGGCGCCCATTTATCGTAGGCTTAACTGTTGTGCTATTACTTGACCCTTTAGCGCCTTTGGGGATGGGGTTTTGGTATTCATTTTTGAGTGTAGGTTTGCTACTTTTGTTCGCTTTTATTGGGTCTAAAAATAGCGCAGCATGGGTGTTGCTTTTAGTTATTCAATTGGTGCTGTTGGTAGGGTTGATGCCTATTAATGCATACTTTGGTTTACCCCATAGTGTTTCGAACAGCCTTGCAAATCTCATTGCTATCCCGTGGATTGCTATTTTAGTACTCCCTGGTGCGATAGTGGCATTGTTTGTCTCGATGTGTTCTCCCGAGTTATCAGTAGTGTTATTTTCGGCACTTAATGAAACTTTGCACGTGTTGATGACGTTCTTGTCATCACTTCAAAGCGTGTCGTCACAACTCAAAGTGGATGATTCCTTATTATTAAACTTTGCGTTATATATGACACTGTTCTTTAGTGTTATGTTTTTTAGGGTGAAGGCTTTACTTGCGTGTTTTATCTTAAGTTTTATTTTGTATTTCTACTTTCCTTCAAATTACAACGCTAAAAGCAATCAATTAATTGTGTTTGATGCCGGACAGGGGCTTGCTTTGGGCGTTCGTTCGGGCGACTCAATGTGGTTGTATGATACGGGAGCTGCGTATGAAAAATCATCCGTAGCACAGCGAGTGATATTGCCTTACTTGCGTGCTAAAAATTTACTTGATACAACGCAAGGGCTTATTGTTAGTCATGGTGATTGGGATCATGCAGGCGGGTTGGTCGACTTGTTGTCGTCGATAGATGTGAACTACCTTTGGTCAGGTGAAGCTGATCGTTTGGTTGAGGCTGGTCATCAAAAACCAAAGTCATGTATCGAGTCAATGAATTGGCACTCTGATGCCATGAAAATTGAAGTTTTATATCCTCTCAAAGTGCGATTGGGCAATAAGAAAAAATCTTCAAATAATCACTCTTGTGTGGTTCTGGTCACAATGAGGGGGTTTCGTTTCTTATTGATGGGAGATCTTGAGTCAGAAGCAGAGTTGGAGCTTGTTAGGCATTATAAAAATGCACTTAAAAGTGATGTTTTAATCGCAGGTCATCACGGCTCTAATAATGCAAGTTCTTATGCTTTGTTAAAACACGTTCAGCCCGAGTATGTCGTTTTCTCTACAGGTTATAGTAATCGCTTTGGACATCCTCATAAAAAGGTTGTTGAGAGAACGAAGCATTTTACAAGCAAAATATATAACACTGCCATGACTGGCGCTTTGATCTTTAGCGTTGAACTTTCTGAAAGTTCGAAAACAGAGGGGTTGGAGATAAACGTTAAGGGTATTAGAGGGGGTGAATCACCATTTTGGATATTAAAAGGGGGATAATTAAGTTTTATAAGCAAAATTTAACCTAGGGTATTCATTGCAGGCTTTTCTAAATATCTGGTTGTGCTAAAGTGTCGGCATAAAAATACATTGCTACATATTAATTTTGGGAGAGTTTAAGTGTTGGATTTATTAAAGCCGGGGGGGATTATTATGTTTCCTCTGCTGCTATGTTCTGTTTTAGCATTGGCTATTATTATTGAACGTTTTTGGACTTTACGTATTAGTCGGCTTGCTCCCAAGTCATTAATTCAAGATTTATGGGGGTGGATTAAGAAAAAAGAACTTAATTCTAAGCGTCTTCGTGAATTAAAAGAGACAGCTCCATTGGGTCGTGTTCTAGCTGCTGGCTTAGCAAATGCTAAGCACGGTCGTGAAATCATGAAAGAGAGTATTCAAGAAGAAGCAAGTCACGTAGTACATGAAATGGAACGGTTTTTAACTGCTTTGGGTACGGTTGCTGTGATTACACCGTTATTAGGCTTGTTAGGTACTGTTATCGGTATGATCAAAGTATTTGCGCAGTTGCAGCTTGAAGGTGCTGGTAATGCAGCCGCACTGGCGGGTGGTATATCAGAAGCTTTAATCACCACTGCCGCGGGGATGACCGTTGCTATTCCGGCACTTATTTTTCATCGCTACTTCTTACGACGTGTAGATGAAATTGTGGTTTATATGGAGCAAGAATCGTTACGTTTAGTTGAGGTGATTCATGGTGATCGTGAAGCGAACTCAGCAGGAGAGAAACTCTCTTGAACTTCAAGCGGCAGGCTGGAGAAGAGGTCTCAGTTGATTTAACGCCATTGATTGATGTCGTATTTTTGCTATTGATCTTCTTTATGGTATCAACAACGTTTACAAAAGAAAGCCACTTAGAAATTGATTTACCTCAATCAAGTAGCGAGCCAGCAAAAGCTTCTGTGAAAGAAATTGAAGTCATTATTTCTGCAAAAGGTGAATTCTCAATTAATGAAAGAGCTTTGGTTAACAATCAGGAAGAGACACTGAAAAAAGCCGTGCAAAAACTTTCTGGTGGCGATACAAAAGTGCCTTTTATTATCACTGCTGATGCAAAAACGTCACATGAATATGTTGTTCGGGTCATGGATGTTGCCGGGCAGCTTGGTTTTGTGCAGTTGAGTATTACTACCCAGCGTTCTAAATCTAAGTAACAATACAGTCAATTAGGGTGGACTCAGTCCACCCACATAACGAGTATGGATCATTAGTGGGCGAAGCTCGCTCTGCAAGAGAAAGTATTCTTGTAGCTTAGATGTTCTCTGACGTTTGGTTTACGAAAAAAGGTTTTCTCCAATCTATGAGTAAAGACTCTCTGCTTCCGGCTAATAAAATTGAACCAGTAGACTCCAACTGGAGGCTCTATCGGCGCTTATTGGTGTATTTAAAGCCCCTTAAATACTTTTTTATTCTGAGTGTAATAGGCAATGCAATCTATGCGGCGGCAAGTGCTGCCATGGCAAAATCTATCGAGTTTGTCGTAGATACTGTAGAGAACCCCACAGATGAAAACCGACTTCTTTTACCTGTGTTAATTTTTGCATTATTTATTATAAGAGGTGTAGGTGGCTTTCTTGGTGGTTATTTTATTGCGTATGTTGGTCGTAATGTTGTTCACCAGATTCGGACCGAAGTTTTTGATCGCTACTTAAAGTTACCTACGCACTATTTTGATCGTAATACTTCCGGCCACCTTATATCTAGAATCACCTTCAATGTTGAGCAAGTAACTTCGGCGATCACTAATGCGATAACAGTGACGATTCGAGAAGGGTTAACGGTGGTTGGTCTATTAATTGTAATGGTGATGTCTAACTGGAAATTGACATTGATATTCCTTGCTTTGGGACCTGTAATTGGTTTTTTAGTTTCTTATGTTAGCAAGCGATTTCGTAAGCTGAGTAAGCGGATCATGAAATCTGTAGGTAATGTGACACACCTGACTTCTGAGGTTGTTACAGGGTTTAGGGTTATTCGAATTTTTGGTGGTGAGGCTTATGAGACTAAGCGCTTTAACGGGGCTAGCCGTGATAACTTAAAACAAAGCTTAAAACTGGAGTTAACGAAAGCGATCAGTACACCTGTGATCCAAGCAATCGTTGCTTTTTCGATATCTGTGTTGATATGGCTGGCTTTGGCTCCTGAAATACGTGGAGAAATGTCCTCAGGTGCTTTTGTTGCTATTATTGTTGCTGCCTCAACGATGGCAAAACCAATTAGGCAATTAACTCAGGTAAATGAAAAAATACAACGTGGTGTTGCAGCCGCGAGCGACTTGTTTGCAGTGATAGATGCAGATCCCGAAAAAGATGAAGGCGTTTATACAACTGAGCGTGTAAAAGGTGAAATTCGCTTAGAGAATGTGACTTTCAGGTATGAAGGAACACATCGAGATGTCTTAAAGGGTATAAACCTTGAAATAAAACCAGGTGAAACTATTGCGTTGGTCGGTCGCTCAGGGAGTGGCAAGTCTACTTTGGCAAACTTAATTCCTAGGTTCTATGAATTGAATGCGGGAAGTATTCATTTGGATGGCGTCAATATTGATGACTATTCCTTACGCTCTTTACGTGACCAAATTGCGTTAGTGACTCAGAATGTCACTTTGTTTAATGATACTCTAGCAAAAAATATTGCCTATGGAAGCTTGGACGGGTGTTCTCAAGAGACCCTTAGAAGTGTAGCAAAACAAGCAAACGCATTATCGTTCATTGAAGATAAAGAAAATGGTTTTGATACCATAGTGGGAGATAATGGTATTGCATTGTCTGGAGGCCAAAGACAACGTATCGCCATTGCTAGAGCGCTATTAAAGGATGCTCCTGTTCTAATTTTAGATGAAGCAACCTCAGCGTTAGACACAGAGTCTGAAAAATTGATCCAGGGTGAACTGGATCTGTTAATGGAAGGTCGAACAACAATCGTTATTGCCCATCGTTTATCAACGGTCGAGAATGCAGACAAAATCATTGTGATGGATGAGGGACGAATTGTTGAGCAAGGTTCACATCAGGCACTTTTATCTATGAATGGTGAATATGCAAAATTATACAATATGAATTTGGCCGATGAAGCTGATTCTAGTACGGTGTAAAAGGGTTCCTTAGCCAATGGCTACCAGTATTTCCGAATTTGTTACAAAATCGTGGTATCAGGGCGCCTATTGGTTGTTTTTATTATGGCCGCTTAATTTAGTTTATAGGGTGGTCACACTTCTTAGAAAACGCTTATATCAACTTCGTGTTTTAAAGTCTTACCGTGCCAAAGTGCCTGTTATTGTTGTTGGTAATATCACATTAGGAGGGACAGGGAAGTCTCCTTTAGTTGCGCATATTGTAGAGTCCCTAAAGGATATGGGTTTTAAACCTGGTGTAGTGAGTAGAGGGTATGGGGCTAATATCTCATCGGACGAAGTACGAGAGGTTAGTGCAGATAGCTTGGTATCAGAAGTTGGCGATGAGCCATTAATGTTAAAACTACGTGTAGGCTGCCCTATTTTTGTAAGCCCTACACGAGCACTGGCTGTTCAAGCATTAGAAAAACATGGCTGTGATATCGTTATTACTGATGATGGTTTACAGCATTATGCTTTGGAGCGAGATATAGAAATTTGTGTGTTTGATGGTGAGCGCCGATGGGGAAATGGCTATTTACTCCCGATGGGGCCCATGCGAGAACCATTGAGTAGAATTAATAACACAGACTTTATGGTGATGAATGGCGCTGATTGGACAGCACCTTTTCAGCCGAATAAAGCTGCTTTTAGAATGGACTTAGTGGCCAGCGATCTTCAATCATTGAGTGATAATCATACTTTGTCCCTGTCTGAATTTAAGGGCAAAGAAGTCGATGCTATCGCTGGTATTGGGAACCCAGAACGTTTTTTTAATACTTTGGTCATGCAGGGCTTACTGGTAGAATCTCACGGCTTTAGCGATCATCATGCTTACACTCAATCAGATATCAGCTTTGAAGGTGATCGACCGCTAATCATGACAGAAAAAGATGCCGTTAAATGTCGGGCGTTAAAATTACAAGAGGCGTGGTACCTTCCCGTTTCTGCAAAATTACGTGGCGATTTGGTGACTCAAATAGTGACTACTTTAAAATCAAAAGGTTGGTTTAATGGATAAGAAATTATTGTCAATATTAGCGTGCCCTTGTTGTAAGGGTGAGCTAGTTTATAAAAAAGATCAAAATGAATTAATTTGTAGAGGTGATGGGCTCGCATTTCCGATACGTGATGATATTCCGGTTATGCTCGAAACTGAAGCGCGTACATTAAGTACAGATGAGAAGTTAGACAAGTAAGTAGGAGTTTTTATGTCATTTATTGTTGTTATTCCTGCTCGCTACGCTTCTACTCGTCTTCCTGGTAAGCCTTTGTTAGAAATAGCAGGTAAACCAATGGTTCAGCATGTTTATGAACAAGCGAAAAAGTCGCAAGCAAAGCGGATTGTGATTGCAACGGATGATCAGCGAATTTTTGATGTTGCTGAAGGTTTTGGGGCGGAAGTGATTATGACTTCAACTGATCATCCTTCAGGTACAGACCGTCTAGAAGAAGTTGTTAGCAAACTTGGTATTCAAGATGACGATCATGTTGTCAATGTGCAAGGGGATGAACCACTCATACCGCCTGAGCTAATCAATCAAGTGGCACAGAATCTTGCTTTAAACCCTTCTGCAGGAATTTCAACACTGTGTGAACAGATTGACCAAGTGGACTTAGTCTTTAACCCTAATGTCGTTAAAGTTGTGTTTGATCATCTAGGTTTTGCACAATATTTTAGTCGTGCGCCCATCCCTTGGGCGAGAGAATCTTTTGGTGGGGAGGTAAATACTTTACCTGTAGATGCTCAATATTTTAGACATATTGGAATTTATGCATATAAGGTTAGTTTTCTAAAGAACTATGTCACTTGGTTACCAAGTATGACTGAAAAGGTTGAGTGTCTTGAACAATTAAGAGCATTATCAAATGGCGTTAGTATTCACGTCGAACTTGCTTCAATTTCACCTCAAGCAGGCGTTGATACTGAAGCTGATCTAGAAAGGCTCAGAGCCATTATGTCGACTGAATAGTGAGTATGTCATGATTAGTGTTTTATTTGTTTGTCTCGGAAATATCTGTCGCTCACCATCAGCGCATGGTGTTTTTCAAAAAATGATTGATGACCGGCATTTAAGTCACTTATTTTACATTGATTCTGCAGGAACGGCTGCTTGGCATATTGGAAAAACGCCGGACTCTCGTTCGCAAGCCGCAGCGCTAAATCGACAATATGATTTAAGCAGCCTTCATGCTCGAAAAGTAGAAATAGAAGACTTTGAAAAGTTTGATTATATTTTTGCTATGGATCATGAAAACCTAGATAACCTTCATTCCATTTGTCCTGTAACGTACCAGTCTAAGTTAGCGTTATTTTTAAGTTTTAGTGAACTCAATGAGGATGAAGTGCCAGATCCTTATTATGGTGGTTCAGGTGGCTTTGAGCGTGTGTTGGACCTAGTAGAGTCAGCGAGTACCGGGTTTATTGAATATCTTGAGTTGGAGCGTCAGCTTTAATGGAATTAATTGAGCAAGCAGACCTTCGTGCATTAAATACGCTCTCACTTCCAAGTATTGCAAACTTACTCGTGAATATTTTTTCAGTTGATGAGTTAGTTGCGATTTGTAAAAAAAAATCACTTCAAAATGAAGATTTCTTGATTTTAGGTGGTGGAAGTAATCTCATATTACCAGGTCTTCTCAACCGAGTTGTGTACCGTTACTTAGGGTCATCGATTCAGTATCAAGAAACAGGTTCCGGTGATGTACTGGTTCAAGTGGGTGCAGGCGTTATATGGGATAACTTAGTTAGCGAGCTTGTGAACCAAAATTTACATGGTATTGAGAATTTATCATTAATACCCGGTACGGTAGGTGCGGCTCCGGTACAAAATATTGGGGCTTATGGTGTTGAGCTTGCAGATGTTCTAGAGTCTGTTGAAGTATTGAACCTTCAGACGCTAACGCTCGAAGTACTATCGAAGGACGATTGCAAGTTTGCTTATCGTGATAGTTTGTTCAAACAAAATCCAGGTTGTTATTTTATTACCAGCGTTTGTTTAAAGCTGTCACAGACCCCAAAATTTACACTGAATTACGGTGATCTTAAATCGTTAAATGAGAAAGAAGGCCTTGTCGTAAAAGAGGTTAGAGCAAAGGTGATTGAACTACGCTCTGCTAAACTGCCTGACCCGAAAAAATTGCCGAACGCAGGTAGTTTTTTTAAAAACCCAATAGTTAGTAGTGAGAAAGCCCAGCAATTGAAATCGGAATTTCCCCAAATAGTAGCTTATCCTCAAGACGATGGACAAATAAAGTTGGCTGCGGGTTGGTTGATAGAGCAAGCTAATTGGAAGGGAAAGCGGGTAGGGAATGTTGGGATGCATGCTCAACAAGCCCTTGTATTAGTTAATTATGAAAATGCTAGTCACTCTGAGGTGCTAGGGTTAGCTGCTCAAGTTCAGGCATCCGTACTTAATAAATTTGATGTATCGCTAGAAATTGAACCTGTTGTTATAAATACTTAACTTAGATAAGTGCTAGAATTTTCTGTGCGGCATGATAGGGTGTAATCGAGTTTTGCAATACCTCCTTTTGAAGTTGAGGTAACTCAGATTGGATCGCTATATTCTTTTTTAGTTTCATCGCAAGCATTTCTTGAATAAGTGTATCTAACCATTCGCTTTTTTGCTGAGCGCGTTTAGCTTCAAAATCTCCAGACTTTTGACAACTTAATTCGTACGCAAGAATCATCTCCCATACCTCTTGTATGCCTTTGTTTTCGATAGCAGAGCATGTTTTTACTTGAGGTTTCCAAGTTTTGTTTTGCTGCATCAAATGTAATGCACTTTGATAATGACCCTTGGTTTTCTCGGCAAGCTGAATATTTTGTCCATCATGTTTGTTGATAACTAAGGCATCTGCTAATTCCATTATTCCACGCTTGATACCTTGCAGTTCATCACCGGCATTAGGTAACATGAGCACTAAGAAAAAGTCGACCATGGCTGCAACTTGGTATTCAGATTGACCAACGCCAACAGTTTCTATTAGTACAACATCATAACCAGCGGCTTCACAAAGAAGCATGGTTTCACGTGTTTTTTGCGCGACACCACCTAAAGCGCCTTCTGACGGGCTAGGGCGTATAAAAGCATTAGGTTCTCTAGAAAGCATTTCCATACGGGTTTTGTCGCCTAGGATGCTACCTCCACGGATAGGGGAACTAGGGTCAACAGCGAGTACCGCCACTTTTTTGCCTTGCTTAATTAGGTGCAAGCCGAGCGCTTCAATAAAGGTAGACTTTCCTACGCCAGGCACACCCGTAATGCCTATACGAATGCTTTTACCAGTCGTTGGTAATAATTGATTCAGGATTGTTTGAGCCGCTTCACGGTCTTGATCTAGCTTGCTCTCTATTAAGGTAATCGCTTTTGCTAGTGCTCTACGTTGGCCTTGTTTAAGTTTTTCCAAATCAATTGTAGACATTATTAGGCCAACGTTTCCTTTATTGCAGTTAATACTTCACGAGCACTGACAGGCACTTTTGTACCTGGGCCGAAGATACCTTTTACACCAGATTGGTAAAGTGACTCATAATCTTGTTTCGGAATAACGCCCCCAGCAACCACAATGATATCGTCAGCGCCTTCAGCTTTAAGTGCTTGGATTAGAGAAGGAATAAGTGTTTTATGTCCTGCCGCTTGTGAACTTACGCCAATAGCGTGTACGTCATTTTCAATGGCTTGCTTAGCCACTTCTTCAGGGGTTGAAAACATGGGGGAAAGATCAATATCAAAACCGGCATCTGCAAAGGCTGTTGCAATGATCTTTGCGCCGCGATCGTGGCCATCTTGACCCATTTTGCACACAAGCATACGAGGGCGGCGACCAGTTTTGGTTTCAAATTCTTCAATATCTTTTTTGATGGATTGCCAGTCACTGTCATTTTCATAAGAGGCGCCGTATACGCCACTGATGGTTTTAGATTCGGCTTGGAATCGACCAAATACATCTTCCATCGCGTCAGAAATTTCGCCGACGGTTGCGCGAAGACGGGCAGCTTTAATGCTTAAATCCAATAAATTCCCTTCGCCTGATTTAGCAGCATTGGTAATGTCACTTAGCGCTTGCTCTACGGTTTCTTGATCACGGCTATTACGAATAGTCTCTAAACGCTTGATCTGGCTATCTCGTACGGCGACGTTATCTACTTCTAAAATGTCTAAGTCGTCTTCTTTTTCAAGTTGATACTTGTTTACGCCAACAATGACATCTTCACCTCTGTCGATGCGTGCCTGTTTCTTAGCAGCACTTTCTTCAATCCGTAGTTTTGGGATACCTTGTTCTATGGCTTTCGCCATGCCACCATTTTCTTCAATTTCTTCTATTAAGGCCCAAGCTTTATCAGCAATTTGTTGTGTCAGGCTTTCCATCATATAAGAGCCGCCCCAAGGGTCAGCAACTTGGCAGATTCCCGTTTCTTCTTGAAGAATGATTTGGGTGTTTCGAGCTATTCGTGCTGAAAATTCAGTTGGTAAGGCAACTGCTTCGTCTAAAGCGTTGGTGTGTAAGGACTGTGTGCCACCAAACACTGCAGCCATCGCTTCAATTGTCGTACGAACAACATTGTTATAAGGGTCTTGTTCGGTGAGCGACCATCCAGAAGTTTGTGAATGTGTTCTAAGCATGGAAGATTTAGGATTCTTAGGCTTAAATTCTTCCATGATGCGGCTCCATAGTAGACGGCCAGCGCGCAATTTAGCTATTTCCATATAGAAATTCATGCCAATTCCCCAAAAGAAAGAGAGGCGGGGGGCGAAGGCATCTACTTCTAGGCCTGCATTGATTGCAGTACGTACATATTCACGACCATCACTCAAGGTATAAGCAAGTTCAAGTGCCGCGTCAGCACCGGCCTCTTGAATATGATACCCAGAAATTGAAATGCTATTAAACTTAGGTAAATTTTTCGAGGTGTAGGCAATGATGTCGCCAATTATTTTCATTGAGGGTTTTGGTGGGTAAATATAGGTATTACGTACCATAAACTCTTTCAAAATATCGTTTTGAATTGTGCCTGAAAGTTTTTCGGGATTAACACCTTGCTCTTCTGCTGCGACAATGTAACTAGCAAGAATGGGTAAAACTGCGCCATTCATTGTCATTGATACGGAGACTTTATCTAAGGGGATTTGGTTGAATAATATTTTCATATCTTCAACTGAGTCAATCGCTACGCCAGCTTTACCGACATCTCCCGCCACACGAGGGTGGTCAGAGTCGTAACCTCGGTGGGTTGCCAGATCAAAAGCAACGGATACACCTTGTGCTCCAGCAGCCAAATTCTTTCTATAAAATGCGTTTGATTCTTCTGCGGTAGAGAATCCTGCATATTGACGAATAGTCCAGGGGCGACCAGCATACATTGTTGCCATAGGGCCACGAACATAAGGAGCCATGCCTGGCAGAGAGTTTGTGTGAGGCAAATCTTTAGTGTCTTCTTGGGTGTAGAGTACTTTAATCGGCACGCCTTCAGGCGTGTGCCACTCCATTTCTTCTGGACTCAGGCCCTTCATTTGTTTCGTGGCTAGTGCTTCCCATGTTTTTAGATTTGATTCGCTATCAGACATATGTCTCCCAAGAGTTACTCAAAATTAGGCAGTAAAATATTAACGCTTTATGCTAAACCGCTTTTATTATAAGCGAATACTGAGTCATCATTATACTTCCTCCTTATATTATTCTTTTATTTGTACAGTTCGGTGGCCAGAGCTTCCCTTGTTTTCACGTTTTATTCTCTATCAGACATCTGTTTACCTAAAAAATGACTTAAAACTCGGCAGTAAAATATTTAGTTTAATGCTAAACCTTTTTTTATAAGCGAATATTGAGTCATTATTCTACTTACCTTATATTGTTCTTTTGTTTATACAATGAAGAGACATTTATTAGAGTGTATTGTGTATTCGCTTACAGTGTTAAGTGATGAAAATTGACTTATGCTAGATAAGTTCTAGATTTAATTTAATCTGCCAGATTGATATAAGTATATTAATTTAAACTCAAAGTCAGCGCTTTGAAGGATATCGAGAAATGCACCAGTTAGAAGGAGTGTAAGGTTATGAAAAGGGGTTCCCGTAAACCTGCTGACGCTCAAGTTAAAGAAGGTAATCTATCAGAGCCGTTGTCTAAATTGCAGGCCTCTGAGCTCCAATCCCTGAAATTAAAGCAAAGTGTTGAATGGCTACGTAAAGCCGTATCAAAAATTAAAGAGCTCAATATTCCCGCTACGCCTGAAAACTATAGTCTTTGGTATGATTACTTTTCGGGTAGAAAACCAGATTTGACTATTGCTCTAGATAAACACTTAAAGAGAAAAGCACCCTTTGATGCTGAAGTGAATAGTGTCTTATATGAACGTTTTTTTGGTTGGGGTGCAGACCATCAGCTAACTGATATTAGAAATGCAATTCGATCATTGATAGAACTACTTTATGGGCACTTAAGTGAACTCGACCAAGGCATGGAGGGTTATGAGCAGGTACTAAAGTCATGTGAGGAGCGTTTACAGCAAGATCCTGATATCAATACTTTGAACCAACTCGTCAGTTCATTAGTATCGGAGACTCAAAAGAGCCGAACAATGCATAAGCAAGCTCAGAAAAACATATCAGAGTTAAATGATGAAATTGAAGAAATGCAGCAATGCTTAGAGCGTCTGAGTGAAGAAGCGCTGGAAGATGCTTTAACTGGCGTGGCAAATCGGCGTGCATTTGATCGAGAGTTAGACAAAATGCTAAATAGTAACCATAAGAAGCAAGAACATTGTTTGTTATTACTTGATATAGATCGTTTTAAACTGGTAAATGATAAGCATGGTCATTTGGTGGGGGATCGTGTGCTGCGCTTTGTTGCGCAAATGATTAAAAAGAGTGTTAAAGGTCGTGACTTTGTAGCGCGCTTCGGCGGTGAGGAGTTCGCGATTATCTTCCCAAATACTGACTACCAAGGTGGTATTTCTGTGGCGAATACGGTTATTCAGACGGTCGCTAATCAGAAACTAACGTTAAATAAGCAAGGGCTAAAATTAGGTAAGGTGACCTTATCGGGAGGGCTGAGCATGGTTCGTGAGGGGGATACTGCGCACAGTTTGATTGAACGTGCAGACCAATGCTTGTATCAAGCGAAGTCTAATGGTCGTAATGCCGTTGTAGGAGAAGCATAATCTTAATTTAGTCTATAAACTGCTTAAACTTTAAATCTAAGAACGTAGTTATAATCTGTTTATTTTAATACGTAAAAAAGGCAGCTTAGGTAACTAAGCTGCCTTTAATTTAGTTCGGTTTAACGATTAGCTTGTTAGATCTGAGCAGCTAAACGAACACCTTGATCGATCGCACGTTTAGCATCGAGTTCAGACGCAAGGTCAGCACCACCAATTACATGCACATTCATCCCCTGAGTTTCCGCTCCAGCAGCAATTAGTTCGTCAGCCAAAGCACGATTAGATTCCTGTCCGGCACAGACCATAACGTTATCGACCTCTAATACCCGATATTCGCCGTTAACCGTAATATGCAGACCTTCATCGTCGATCATGTCGTATTGGCAGCCAGCAAGCATTTCTACGCCTTTCATCTTGAGCGTAGCGCGATGCACCCAGCCCGAGGTTTTACCCAGGTTTTTGCCCACTGACGAGTCTTTTCGTTGCAACAAAAATACCTGACGTTCTGGCGTCGCAATATCAGCATCGACAATGGCTGCCCGATTCACCAAGTCGGTATCCACGCCCCACTCCTTATACCACTGCTGCTTTTCAGCTTCTTCTGACTTGGCATGTTTATGCACTAAATATTCACCAACATCGAAGCCAATACCGCCTGCGCCAATAATAGCCACGCGCTCTCCGACTTTTTTCTTGTCGCGCAGCACATCCAGATAGTTCATCACTTTACTATGCTCAACACCCGGAATTTCGGGCGCACGAGGTTTGATTCCGGTCGCAACAATCACCTCGTCGTAACCTTCAGCGAGCAAGCTTTCAGCCGTCACCCGAGTATTCAATTTCACACTGACACCATGCTTATCAAGCATCTTGCCGAAGTAACGCATCGTGTCATTGAAATCACTTTTACCGGGAATTTGCTTCGCAATATTGAATTGTCCGCCAATTTTATCATCAGCATCATAGAGCGTTACCGAATGACCACGTTCAGCCAATACCGTTGACGATGCCATACCCGCAGGGCCGGCACCGATGACCGCCACGCGTTTTTTATCTTGTGTGG
>ENA-OSET01003059-OSET01003059.1-sediment-metagenome-genome-assembly--contig:-NODE-3059-length-15623-cov-9.479287_pt1 | contig 15623 bp, 6 predicted proteins | sample MGYA00237882_ERZ534229 | MGnify/ENA primary metagenome ERZ534229 (study PRJEB26408, sample SAMN06266212) | sediment metagenome | isolation source: Hudson Canyon methane seep mesocosm | place: USA:Hudson... | reverse complement strand
TTAGTGAATGGAAGCAGTATGGGCTGGGTATTGAAGCGACTTAAACTAGATAGTCTACCACCAGCCAAGCAGGCTACTGTTAACAAAGTGGAAGCTAAAATAAGTGAAGAAATGTCAGCCATGTTACCTGCGATGATGGAAAGTGAGTTTTTGAAGGGAGCAAACTGGGATGAAGTTAAAACCGTTGCTGGTGTTAAAAGTGCCACGGAAACTATTAAATCAGATATTATTAGTGAAGAAGAGCTAAGTGTAGCTTTTAGGCGACGACTGTTAGAAACAGAACGAAAACACTACTGGGCTCAATTTGATCAAGGTACTCTTGGAAAGCGAGCAACAAGTAAGCTCGTGGAAGCAGTTGAGCACGCTCTGGATGGCCAGCCCATTATTTCACCGAGAACAGAACTTAATAAGCTTTGGTGTACTCCTGCTGTAATTAATGCGCTACGAAAAATACAAAGCCTTAAAAAAGTTGCTGTGTACCTTAGTTTTACTCGATTAACACTGAGTTATGACGTGGCGCGAGGATTTCTTCAAGCGCAAGATGAATTAGAGTCTCATATTGCTAGTTTGGCACCTAGTGAGCAAGAGTCTGAAATAGTTAGAGGGTTTGTACAACAAAATAAAGTAAAGACGCTAGAGTACATAAAAAACCTTAGAGAGACCTTTCCTGAAATTATACATTCGCTTGAAACTCATTCAGCCACTCGCTTACTTCTAAATCGAGAACGAGTGGTCATTAATCAACAGCTGAAGCAAGCCGTTCTGGATACCCCAGAAGCTAAGCGCATGATAATGAATATAGAGTCGAGAATGGCTAAATTGCAAAAGTTGTCTAGTATCTCGGTTCCAACGCCATCGCATGAATTAATAGGGCAACTTGAATGGAGCAAGATGCTTAGTGATAGCACCAAAAAGAAGCTTAATCATATTATGGTGCATGCTATTTATAATAATAATGACCTGATTGCGCATCAAGGAAAACCATTCTGTGCTCTTGGCGTTATTGTACGAGGCTCTGTTCAGCAACAGGAATATAAAGCGGGCCAGAAACTGAAAAAGGTACTTGGGCCTGGTGAAACATTAGGTGCACTGTCTTTGCTTTCAGGAATTAGCCCTTGCGATATTACCGCGATAGCGTTGGTAGACATTATTTGGTTGCAAGGAGATAAGCTTAAGCCGCTAATGGCCCAGGATTCTGAACTTACTCAGGCGGTTAGTAAGTTAATGAACTTGTGATTTTTTGGCGGCTTGTTCGTTCGAGGAGAGGCAGTTTTAAGTGTTTCATGGAATATGAAAATAGGCTCAAATACTATTTTTTTTTAAGACGTATTTTTACACTTCACCCACTGGTAATTTGCATCAATTGTTCTAAGCTCTTTCGTTATTCAGGCACATACCAGAAGCATAACCATAAGTACCACCTAAAATAAGAAATTCCGACCGTGATTAGTTGTATTAATGGAAGGAGTATCGCCAGTGGGTACAAGTCAACGATCAGGTTTATTTTCGCAGAATCACCTGCAAGCATCCATCTTGTGCCGGTCAACCTTGTGCCAGTCAAACTTGTGTCTGTCAATTCAGCGTACGTATAACCCATTATTTTGGTTGTTGGTATTAGTATTCCTATGCATGCCTTTTAGTGTTGTGGCAGAAACGGGGTTGATTGCATATTGGCCTATGAGTGAAGGAGAAAGTACTACCACGGCAGATGCCTCAGGGAACGGAAATACCGGAACATTGATAAATGGCCCGTTGTGGACTTCGGATCCGGGGCTCAACTTCGATGGACTTGATGATTATATGGATGTTGGGTCACTTGATGTTGCTGGTAGTAGTATAACCCTAGCTGCACGATTTAGAGCTGATAACCTGTCAAACTGCTCATCCCGTGATTGCCGGATTATCTCCAAGGCGCTTGGAACCTCAAGTCAAGATCACTATTTCATGGTGAGCACGATTAAAAGTGGCACCATAACCCGCTTGCGATTCCGGCTTAAGACTGATGGTTCAACTACAACCTTGATCGCCACCTCTGGGGATATTGTCGATAATGAGTGGGTGCACGTTACCGCAGTATACGATGGCTCTGAGATGCAACTTTACAAGGATGGCATTGAAGTTGGTATCATGGCGAAAAATGGCAGTATTTCACAAAACTCCGGTGTCTCTGTCTGGATTGGTGGTAACCCTCCGGGTGAAGCCAGTCGGCCTTGGGATGGTCAGATTGATGAAGTAAGAATTTATGATCGGGCACTAACAGCGCCTGAAATTCAAACGCTGGCCGCGGGAGCAAGTCAGCAACTTGTAGCGGTTGATGATCCTAATGCCGCAACCACCCTCGAAGGTACACCAGTCACAACTATTGATGTATTGGCTAATGATTACTTGATCGATAATGCCATAATCAGTGCTTTTGATCCGGTGAGTGCCAACAATGGTGCCGTATTTGATAATGGAGACGGTACTTTTCTATATACACCTGCCACAGGATATAGCGGGACAGACAGCTTCACTTATACCCTGACTGATGATAATGCAGAGTCGTCTTCGGCAGTGGTAACAATCACCGTAACAGCTATTGATAGCGGAAGCCCTGTGGCTGTGGATGATGTTGGTGCCGCAACCACCCCGGAAAATACGGCAGTAACAACCATTAATGTGTTGATCAATGATACCTTGATTGATAACGCGGTCATTAGTGTCTTCGATATGTTTAGTGTCAATAATGGTTCGGTGACATACGGAGGCGATGGTACCTTTTTGTATACGCCTGCGGAGGGATATAACGGTGAGGACAGTTTTACTTATACCCTGATTGATGACGACCTGGAAACCTCTACAGCAATGGTATCTGTCACAGTACACTCTGTGAATAGTGGACTTCCGGTAGCGATGGATGATCTTTTTGCTGCAACAACTCAGGTTGATACAACCGTCAATACCTTTAATGTGCTGACTAATGACACACTGGTTGATGGTGCTGTAATAAGTACTTTTGATTCAACCACCGTCAATGGCGGTATCGTAGAAAATAACAATGACGGCACTTTCCTCTATACACCTGCGGATGCTTTTAGTGGTGATGATAGCTTCACTTATACCTTGACTGATGATGATCAGGAATCATCAACTGCGACGGTCTTCGTTACCGTTGTATCGAGTAGTGTGGGTTTAGTTGCCTATTGGCCCATGGAAGAGGGTGAAAACACGACCACGGCTGATGCAAGTGGAAATGGGCATACGGGGACTCTGCTGAACGGTACGTTATGGACAGTGGAGCCTGGGCTCAATTTTGATGGTATTGATGACCTTGTGGGTGTTGGAACACTTGATATTAGTGGCACATCCATAACGCTAGCGGCAAGATTCAGGGCAGATAACCTGTCGAACTGCTCGTCCCATGACTGTAGGATTATTTCCAAGGCGGTTGGCAAGAAAACACAAGACCACTATTTTATGGTGAGTACGGTTAAAAGTGGAACCACAACCCGCTTACGATTCCGACTAAAGACCGGTGGTTCAACGACGACCTTGATTGCTACTTCAGGGAATATAGTCGATAACGAGTGGGTACATGTTTCTGCTGTATACGACGGTTCTGAAATGCGACTATTCAAGGATGGTATTAACGTCGGTAACAAAACCAAAAGTGGCAGTATTACAACAAACCCTGATGCAATGCTTTGGATTGGTGGTAACCCCCCAGACGCAACCAGCCGACCCTGGGATGGTCAGATTGATGAAGTAAGGGTCTACAGCCGAGCTTTGACAGAACAGGAAGTCCAGGAGCTGGCGGCGGGGGCAAGCCAGAAGCTTCTAGCGGTTGATGACCCAGATGGAGCAACCACGCTCGAAGGCACACCAGTAACAACCATTGATGTATTGGCTAACGATTTATTGTTCGCCAATGCGGTAATTAGCGCTTTTGATGTTGTGAGCGTTAATGGTGGGGTTGTGTTCGATAATGGTGATGGCACTTTCCTATATACACCCGCCACTGGATTTAGCGGATCTGATGCTTTTACTTATACCCTGACAGGTGATAACGCAGAGTGGTCTGTTGCGACAGTAACGGTTATCGTAACAGCCATTGATAACGGAAGCCCGGTGGCAGTGGATGATGTTGATGCAGCAACCACCCCGGAAGATACTGCGGTAACAACTACTAATGTGCTGGCCAATGATACGTTGACTGATAACGCGGTCATTAGTGCCTTTGATATGTTTAGCACCAATAATGGCTTGGTGGCATACAACGGTGATGGTACTTTCTTGTATACCCCTGTAGGGGGATTCCACGGAGCGGATAGCTTTACTTACACTCTAATCGATGATGACATGGAAACCTCCTCGGCGACCGTAACGATTATGGTAAGTTCTGTAAACAGTGGACTTCCAATAGCGGTCGATGACCTTTCTGCTGCAACAACTCAGATTGATACAACCGTAAGCACTATCAATGTGCTAACTAACGACACACTGGTTGATGGTGCTGTAATAAGCACTTTTGATTCAACCAGCGTCAATGGTGGTATCGTAGAAAATAACGATGACGGCACTTTCCTTTATACGCCTTCTGGTGGTTTTAGTGGTGACGATAGTTTCACTTACACCATAACAGATGATGACCAGGAATCATCCATAGCGACGGTCTTCGTTAACGTCATATCGAGCAGTGTTGGTTTGGTTGCTTATTGGCCAATGGAAGAAGGCGCCGATACTACTACCGCTGATGCGAGCGGGAACGGATATATGGGTACGCTGGTAAATGGCCCGCTGTGGACTGCCGAGCCGGGGCTAAGTTTTGATGGCGTTGATGACTATGTTGATGTTGGTACTATCGATATGGCTGGAGCTGAGATTACGCTGAGCGCACGATTCCAAGCAAATAATTTGTCTAATTGTAGGTCGCACGATTGTCGAATTATCTCCAAGGCGGTTGGAAATGCTACTCAGGACCATTACTTTATGGTGAGTACAATCGTAGATGGATCGTTGACTCGCCTGCGTTTTAGGCTCAAAACTGCTGGTTACACTACAACGCTGATTGCCTCTGCTGGCAATATTGTGGAGAATGAATGGGTGCATGTTGTAGCTGTATACGATGGCTCAATGATGCGGCTTTATCAGGATGGCATTGAGGTAGGTAACACTGCTAAATCAGGAAGCGTCTCGCTTAATTCTAGTGCCTCCGTTTGGATTGGGGCTAACCCACCGATTGCCTCCAGTCGACCTTGGAGTGGGCTGATTGATGAGGTTCATATCTACGATAGAGCCCTTAATGTTCAGGAAATTCAACAACTGGTACTAGGGAATCTGCAACCTGTCGCCGTTGATGACCCCGATGCCGCAATCACTCCAGAAGGTACGCCCGTTACAACCATCAACGTGTTGACCAATGATACTTTAGCCGATAATGCGGCAATTAGTAGCTTTGATGTTGTGAGCGCTAACAATGGTAGTGTGTCTGATAATGGCGATGGTACTTTTCTATATACGCCCGTATCAGGGTTTAGCGGACAGGATACTTTTACCTATACGCTGACAGATGATGATTTTGAGTCTGATATTGCAACCGTTACCGTCACGGTTATTCGATCCAATGAACCTCCTGAAATAGTTCAGATAATTCCTGATCAATTAGCAACAGAAGCGGATGAGTACGGCCCTCTTGATGTGGCCAGTAGTTTTTTTGACCCAGATGGCGATGCATTGAGTTATTCCTTAGGAGGCCTTCCTATAGATACAGGACTCACTATTGATCAAAGTATAGGTATGGTTAGTGGTGAGCCAAGCGATGCAGATGCACAAGCTGCGCAGCCTATTCTTGTTATTGTTACTGCTGATGATGGCTTTGGTGGTAGTGTTCAGACTGCATTTAACTTATCGGTAACCGATGTTAATCAAGCGCCACAAGTTTTGAATTCAATAGGTGGCGTGTCGGTTACAGAGTCAATTGCGTTTGGTCCGTTCGACATATCTGGTTATTTTTATGACCCTGATGGAGACACTCTCAACTACACTATGTTTGGTCTTCCTTTAGGTTCTGGACTCAGTATTAACTCTGTCACCGGTGAAATCGAGGGGACTCCAACAACTGAAGACGCTCAGGCGGTACAGCCGATCAATATTCAGATTATTGCAAACGATGGTTTGGGAGGGGAGGTATCCACTGGGTTTGATCTTTCTGTAAACGCAAATGATGCGCCCTTGATATCAATTACTTCACACTCCTATGGAGACAGCGTGTCTGTTGGAGGCTTCCTATTGTCAGGAAACGTGATGGATGGTGACGGTATATCAAGCCTAATAGTTAGCTTGAATGATCCACTGTTGGGTTCAACTGTTGACCAAAAAATGCTGGATTATGCTGATAGTTCGGGGGGGTGGCATTTACCTGTATTTAATGGCCTGGTGAGCTTGGGAGAAATGGTTAGCATTACTTTGACTGCTACTGATGTTAACAACAAGAGCTCAAGTCAATTTATTGATTTGCAAGTGGTAGTTCCTGACAACTCAGTACACCATGCTATTAACCGTTTAACGTTTGGAGCGACACCCGAATTACTCGATAGAGTCAGGTTGATGGGAAGTGCCAATTTCCTAGCGGAACAATTAAGCCCGGCAACAATCGATGACTCTTCTCTCGAGGCACTTATAGCAGGTATAAACGTTGTTAGTATTGCAGACCTGCAACAATATCAACTCTTGTATGCGATCCATAGCCAGCGTCAACTAAAAGAAGTGATGACCTGGTTTTGGGATAACCACTTTAGTACTGATGTAAACAAGCACGGCAATGTGCAGTATGAACTAGATGAGCACAATCAGTTTAGAGCAAATGCCTTGGGTAATTTCCGCGATCTGCTTGAAATTAGTGCCAAGAGCCCCGCCATGCTGGAATTTCTTGATGGCGTTAGTAATGTTAAAGCAAGTCCGAATGAGAACTATGCAAGAGAACTTATGGAACTTCATACACTTGGTGTGAGTGGAGGGTACAGTCAGGCAGATGTTGAGGAGGTTGCTAGGGCCTTTACTGGTTGGACTATTCAGAGTGAGCAGTTCTTTTTTGATGCTACGCAGCATGACGCCAACCCTATGACGGTGCTAGGGCAGGCCATTTCGGTAGGTGGAGTTGGCGATGGAGAGCAAGTACTGGATCTTTTGGTAAACCAGACCTCTACCGCTAGCTTTGTTTGTGCCAAGTTGGTCGCCCTTTTTGTGGCTGATACGGCTCCTGCCTCACTGGTTTCTGAATGTTCAACTGTATTTCAGAATACGATCACTGAAGGGAATCAGATTGAGCAGGTTTTGAACGCTATTCTTTCTTCTGCCGAATTTAACAGTTCGAGCGCTTATCACGACAAGGTGAAAATACCCATTGAATTTGTAGTGGGTGCCATTCGACAACTCGAATCAACAGGCCCGTTTGATAATCTTTCAGGTGTACTGGAGACTATGGGCTTGCCATTGTTTGAAAATCATATACCAACGGGTTACCCCGAGACAGGGGATAATTGGATTAACTCAAACTTACTGTTGGAGCATTTTAAGTTTGTTAACCATTTAGCTCTGTCGGTGAGTGGTGGTAGCAGTGCTAGGATTGACCCCATAACTTTTTTTTCCCAGCATGGATATGAAACGGCCGATGGCGTTATCTGGTATTTATTTGAATTGACACTGGGCGGTGACTTTACACTGCTTGAGTGGAATATTGCACTTGATGTGTTAACCAGCGGTGGAGCCGCTGACTTTGATATCAATGCCCCCGATGCAGAGGCTAAACTTCGCCGGCTGATCGGTACTGTATTGAGCTTACCCTCCTATCAGGAGCAGTAAAGATATAGAAGGTAATGATTATGAGGCGACGCGATTTTATTAAAAGATTTGTAGGGGCATCCTGCGGTATTGGCGCATACCTATTTAATAATCCTTTCAGACCGCGCTTTCGTATTGCTCAGGCTTCGACAGGGAAAGTATTGATTGTAATATTTCAAAGAGGAGGTTGTGATGGTCTTAATACCATTGTGCCTTTTGGAGAGAGTGAATATTATAATTTGCGTCCAACGATTGCTATTGCGCCACCGAACCTGAGTGACCCTGCTTCAGCTATTAATTTGGATGGTTTTTTTGGCCTTCATCCTGGTTTGGCTGCATTTGAGTCAATTTATCAGGCTGGTGACTTGGCTATATTGCCTACAGTACATTACCCTAATGCGACTCGCTCCCATTTTGATGCCCAACCATTAATTGAAACGGCAGCATCAAATGCACAGCAGGGTTTAGATGGCTGGCTTAACCGCCATATATCCAGTCATGCTCATACCGCCCCGTTACGAGCAGCTTCATTTGCCCATAAAGACGATGCAGTCTTACCTGCTTCTATGCGAGGGCCTGAGATTGTGTCTACATTCAATGATCTTACCAATTTAAATCTTGGTATTCCTACTGCTGAAGAAGAGGCTCTTATACCACGGCTGAACCAGATTTATGCTCAAAGTCCGAATCCAGAGAGAGTATATCGACAGCTCATACAAGATGTTGGGCAAGTGGTAATAAATGACCTTTCGGTGATTGGGACTATTGATTTTTCTAATTATACTCCCGCTTCTGGTGCAGTCTATCCTGACACAACGTTTGGTCAGCAGATGAAACAGACGGCACAGTTGATAAAAGAAGGCGTAGGGCTTGAGGTTGCAGCACTTAGCAAACATAAGTGGGATCATCATAGTGATCAGGGAGGAGGGAACAGTGACGGTAGACAATACAAGTTGTTTGTCGAATTTGCCGGTGCAATTGCGGCCTTATATCAAGACCTTGGCACACTAATGAGTGATGTCTCAATACTCACAATGACTGAGTTCGGACGAACGGCCGGAGAAAATGGCAGTTTTGGCACTGATCATGGCAATGCTTCTACCTGGTTTGTAATAAGCCAATCGCTAACCGGTGGAATCTACCTGGGTGGTGGGTGGCCTGGTTTGCTGCCAGAGCAGTTGCATGAAAATCGAGACCTTGCTCATACGGTTGATTATCGAGATGTGATGGGCGAGGTCATTAGCCTGCATCTTGGTAATAATGATTTGGCAGCAGTCCTTCCTGGCCATACTTATAGCCCTGTTGGTTTTTTCTGAATACGAACAAAAAATTTGCGTGCGGGATATACCTTGCAGCACTTTGATTTTCCCCCCATAATATTCAATTCTAAAAATAATACCGTTATCATATGCAAATGGTATTGAATGAATTTGTGAGTGTTTGCATGTCTTTTGCGAATATTAGCTTGTACTTGGTGAGTTTATGTTTAGCTTTCTACCTGCACCGATAATTGGTGTTTTATGTTCTATCTTTTTGATTATAAATACGATTGTTTTATGCAGTATTCTTTATATACCTACTATTATTAAAATCCTGATTCCGTTAAAACCTATCCAGATTTTGTGTACGAAGATAATTATTGTTATTTCCGAGCTTTGGATCAGCATCAACAGTGCTTGGATGAACTTATTTCATAAAACCAAGTGGGATGTTAAAGGTCTGGAAGGTCTGGATCATAATGGCTGGTATTTGGTAACGAGTAATCACCAAAGTTGGGCTGATATATTCTCAATGCAGCATATTTTTAATCGACGAATTCCATTTTTGAAATTCTTTATTAAAAAAGAGTTAATCTGGGTGCCCTTTATCGGTGTTGCCTGGTGGGCGATGGACTTCCCGTTTATGAAGCGCTATTCCAAAGAGTTTTTAAAGAAACACCCTGAAATGCGTGGTAAGGATGTTGAAACAACACGGAAAGCATGTGAAAAATTCCGCTATACACCTGTGAGTATTATTAACTTCGCAGAAGGTACTCGTTTTACCGAGCAGAAGAAAGCGAGCCAAGAATCGCCTTATAATAACTTATTAAAACCAAAGGCGGGCGGAACGGCGTTGGTACTAGATGCAATGGGTGATTGTATATCTACCTTATTAGATATCACGATTGTTTACCCTGACGGAATACCTGGTTTTTGGGACTTTATATCTGGCCAGGTTCCACGCATATCCATTCGCATTGAGAAGCTTGAAATTCCCCAAGAATTAAGGTCTCAGAATTACAATGATGATGAAGCTCAACGTTACCGCATTAAACAATGGGTTGATGGTTTGTGGGAAAATAAAGATCGTGTAATTACACAGTTTAACTCGGGTAGTTAATTCTTTATTGTTAAGTTTTTAATGCAATTACTTTAAAAAGGAGTCTGTCTTTTTCTTGAAAGAGGCTGGCTCCTTTTTTGTTTAGGTCCGCTTATGATTAAAACTGGGGGATTTTGTGATTGATCATAAAGCGGTACTAGAGCAACTCATTATTGAGCACTTTGAGTGCGCAAGAGCTCGGGTGGATACTGTTTGTTTAGATCACCTGTACTCATTCAAGGCTGTAACACAGCGTCATTGGCGGCACCGTAAAGATATTCCTCAAGACATTGCAGCTGTCCCTAGGGCTGGGTGGGGTCTGCTTAAAAAAGCATTTACTAAAACCATGCGAGATGGACAGTACGTTAATACCTTACGTGCTAGCGGAAAAGAGCTTGAGTTGCTTGAAATAGTAACCACAGAGCTATTACAGTTGAATGATTTGTCAGATAAGCTCAATAGCTATCTTGAGAAGGAAGTTTCAGAAGCTGGTTTAACGGTGGAAGAGCTATTTCATTTCTTAGATCAGGATAACGTAGCGTTTGTAGAACAATGGCTGCAGCAGAGAATTGAAACTCATTCAGTAGCGCAGGAAGGGGTACGAGAATCTCTGGTGTTTGTTGCTACTGGCTTGGTTGGACGTGCGTTTTCAGATAAGGCCGTTTTCGGGAGTAGTATGGGCTTAGGTTCAATGGCTGCGACTTCATTTTATGTAAGTCATCAAGGCTGGTGGGCTGGTTTTATGACTCAGATATTTGGTGTGCCGGGGTGGGTATCTGTTGCGGGTATGGTTGGCGGAGCAGCCACCACATTGGCTGTTATGCCTATTATTTCACCGATTGTTGAAACCGGAGTCAATCGTTTTAGGGCAAAAAGAATGCTCATAAAAATTGTTAATTCAGTTGAACAAGATATGATGAAAGAAAGTCCGGAAATAGCAGGCATTGCAGGGCGCCTAGCGACGTTTATTGGTATGTTACCAGACTTAGTTCAGATTGCTGTGAAAATAAGAAACTGATTAGTAAGTTGTTGTCATTACCGCGAATGACTAGAGGGTAGAGGGTACTCAAAGTATGCTGAAGTTCAGTAAAAAACGTCTATATGACAGCCATGAAACCACGTGGTTTTTATTAGACTTCTTAATGTTAGGGCTACTGATCATTAACTTGACCTTTATAGTTTTTGATTCCTTGTATCTGACTGACTACTTTAAAGTAAGCCTGGACTTCATATCACCTTCAATTACAGAATTCTATCAGCCGATTCACAAAAATTTTATACTCATCGACTTGGCTTTTGTTGCGGTATTTTTTACTGAGTTTTGTTTGCGTTGGGTGGTTTCAATAAGGCGTAAAGAATATTTACGTTGGTACTTTTTCCCATTTATACACTGGTATGACTTAGTAGGGTGCATTCCTTTAGGCGCTGCACGTATTTTCCGCTTCTTGCGTATTTTTTCTATTCTTTACCGGCTTCACAAATACCAGATAATTGACCTTACAAGCACTAGTGTCTTTAAGTTTATTACTTTCTATTATGATGTGTTTATAGAAGAACTGAGTGATCGTATTGTTGTGAAAGTGCTTTCTGATGCACAAAAAGATCTTCGAAGTGGCTCGCCGTTGCTAGATGAAATTTCTAGCAAAGTACTATCCACTCGAAAAGAGACATTGACTGAGTGGGTTTCGACCATTTTGGTTCATGCAGGTAGCTCTATAGAAGATGAACAATCAGGCTTGATGATACGAGATCATGTAAAAGAAAGCGTATCTAAAGCCATGAGAGGGAATACTGAAATATCTCGCCTAAAACTTGTGCCTGTATTGGGTAACTCTATAGAGCAAACACTGGAGACGGCTGTTGCTGATATTGTTATTCAGTCAGTGGTTCATTTATTAAAGGATATGAGTCCACAGAAAATTAATTATTTTGTTCGTCATGGTATTACTGTGACATCAATGCAAGAAAAAACGCTTGATAAAGAGGTGATACAAATTGTTGATGAATGTATTGAGTTGTTGAAAGGGCACGTATCTCATCAGCGTTGGAAAACGCATTTGGAGTGACAAGTCAAAAAGGGGTTAGGTTTATTTAACCCCTTTGAAATGGCGTTAAACTAACTCAATAGCCATTGCTGTTGCTTCACCACCACCTATGCAAAGTGCAGCTACGCCGCGTTTTTTGCCATAGTGCTTTAATGAATGCATTAATGTAACCAGGATACGAGACCCGGTTGATCCTACTGGGTGCCCTTGAGCACAGGCTCCGCCATGAATGTTAACCTTTTCAGCGTCGAGGCCTAACTCTTTAATAGGCATCATTGCAACCATTGCAAATGCTTCGTTAATCTCAAACAAGTCTACGTCATTTAAATTCCAGTTTGCTTTCTCCAGTAGCTTTTCAATAGCGCCTACGGGTGCAATAGTAAATTCAGAAGGGTGCTGTGATTGAGTGCTGTGAGCCACAATGCGGGCAAGCGGCTTAATGCCTTTCGCATTCGCTTCAGATTCGCTCATTAATACCAAGGCAGAAGCACCGTCAGAAATAGATGATGCGTTTGCTGCGGTGATTGTTCCGCCTTTGGCAAAGGCTGGACGTAATGAAGGGATTTTTTCAATATTAGCGTTGTGGGGTTGCTCGTCGTCTTTAACTACGAATTCGCCTTTACGTGTTTTTACGGTAACCGGAACAATTTCTTGCTCTAGCAAGCCTTCATCAATCGCTTTTTGAGCGCGCCTTAAAGACGTGATGGCATATTCGTCCATTTCTTCACGGGTATAGCCTTTTTTGTCTGCCACATCCTGAGCAAAAGAGCCCATTAGTCGACCTGTTTCTGCATCTTCAAGGCCGTCTAGGAACATATGGTCCATTGCTTGGTCGCCGTGACCCATTCTATAGCCTTTTCTGGCATTTGGTAGAATGTAGGGAGCATTAGACATGCTCTCCATTCCGCCTGCAACCATAATGCTGTTAGTGCCGGCTTTTATTAGGTCATGAGCAAGCATCGTTGCCTTCATGCCTGACCCGCATAATTTGTTAATGGTCGTACAGCCTGCAGAGTCGGGTAAGCCGGCCTGGCGAGAAGCTTGGCGTGCAGGGCCTTGTTTTAGGCCTGCAGGTAAAACATTACCCATTATGACTTCCTGAACATCTTCAGGGTTAATGCCTGCTCTGGATACTGCTTCTTTGATGGCTGTTGCACCCAGCTCTGTTGCGCTAATGCTACTCAGGTTACCCTGGAACCCACCCATTGGTGTGCGGGTGCCACTTACTATTACAACGCTGTCTGCTGACATATCAAAGCCTCGTCCTGTTTGTTTTCAAATGCTAAATGGATAATTGTTGGGAAATAGTATTTTACCTTTTTTCTTGCAGAAGCTGAAACTTGATTGTACTGAATAAATAATACTTTGAAGTTTGCCTGCTAACAGGCTGAAAAAAATCAGATTTAAAGTTGGTCGAATTGTAAAACACCGTCTATAGTTGACGGTAGGGTTCAAACACCGATTTCAAATTATTACTTTGAATTTAAGCCAAATTAAGAGTGACGGAAATAAGTATTAATACCTAAATCATACTTTTGACTGATAAGAATCTATATTTTGCTTAGCTATAGTGCGACAAATGAAACAAGTAGTTTGGATACTTAAATAAGTATTTAGACGACATAAATAGATAGTTCGATAACTAAAATAAATAGTTCGGCGTATCAAATAAAAAATGACGGAGTAGCGTTCGATGACAAAAAACACACAACGTTGGCACAAACTGGCCAAGTTGCCACTGGCAGTAGCCGTGGCTGCTTCAGTGTCAGCTCCAGTTAGCGCATTTCAATTTTACATGGGAGATGTCGAAGCAAGCTTCGATACTACGCTAACCGCAGGTGCCAGCTGGCGTGTTGAGGATAGAGATAACAGGCAGTTAGCTCAGGGTAACATGCAGCCATACGGGTCTACACCTTCAGCAGTTGGTACGGGGAAAGGCTCTTCCAGTAACAACTTTGATGATGGTAACTGGAATTTTGATAAAGGTGATACCTACTCAAAAGTGGTAAAAGGCACCAGTGAATTATTGCTAAGCTACGAAAACTACGGTGGTTTTATTCGTGGGCGTTACTGGTATGACTTTCAGCTTAAAGATGGCGACATGGCCTTTGATGATGCAGGACAGCAGCGCCAGTTAAGTGTAGATGGTGATAAAAATGCGTCAGGTGGTGAGTTATTAGATGCGTATGTTTGGGGGGATTTTGAATTAGGTGAAATGCCTTTAAACATGCGACTAGGTCGACAGGTTGTTAGCTGGGGTGAAAGTACCTTTATTTTTAACGGTATTAACGTTATCAACCCAGTCAATGTTGGTGCTATTCGAGCACCAGGTGCTGAAGTAAAAGATGCTTTAATGCCTGTTAACATGTTTTATTCCTCACTGGGTGTTACTGAGAACATCACGGTTGAAGGTTATGTTCAGTTGGAATGGGAAAAAACAGAAATTGATGATTGTGGAACCTTTTTCTCAACCAATGACTTTGTAGCAGATGGTTGTGGCCCTGTTTTGTTAGCCGGTCAGTTGCCAGACGCTGTAGCTTATGATGATGGCTATATTGCGCCAAGGTTGAACGATAAAGAAGCGGATGATACTGATCAGTTCGGTTTGGCCGTTCGTTGGTATGTACCTGAGTTAAATGATACCGAATTTGGTTTTTACTTTGTTCAGTATCATAGTCGTGTGCCGTTGATTAGTGGTGTTGTTGCTGCTGTCGATGAAGGCGAAACCTTTCCGGATTATTTCATTGAATACCCAGAAGGCCTACAAATGTACGGTGTGAGTTTTAACACCAGTACTGAAAGTGGTTATTCAATTGGCGGTGAAGTCAGTTATAAGAAAGACCTTCCTGTACAGTGGAACTCTTTTGAATTGATTCATGGCGGTTTAGGTTTACCTAGTAGCTTACTTTACCAACAAGAGTTGGCGAAAGTAGGGGGGCCAGGAAATGAAGGCCAACTATATGGGGAGACTCTGTCGGGTTATGAAACATATGGTGTATCTCAAGCACAAACAACTGTAATTAAGTTCTTTGACCAAGTAGCGGGTGCTAGCCGATTGACTTTTGTTGGTGAAGTAGGCGCAACCTATGTTCATGGAATGAAAGACAAGAGTGAAGCTCGATACGGTCGTTCAGGCGCCTTTGGTATAGGTTCTTTTGATGTACCTGGAGTTGGCACTTGTGAAGCCGGTTTAGCTCCAAATATTAATTCTAGAAACTGTACAAACGATGGTTACACCACGTCATTTTCTTGGGGCTACAGAATGCGTGCAGCACTGGATTACAATGATGTGTTTGCGGGTATAAACCTCACACCAACTCTTTCATGGTCTCATGATGTGAAGGGCTATGCACCTGAGCCAGGCGGCAACTTTGTTGAAGGTCGTCAAGCGGTTGGCTTATC
>ENA-OSET01003058-OSET01003058.1-sediment-metagenome-genome-assembly--contig:-NODE-3058-length-15626-cov-2.753875_pt1 | contig 15626 bp, 12 predicted proteins | sample MGYA00237882_ERZ534229 | MGnify/ENA primary metagenome ERZ534229 (study PRJEB26408, sample SAMN06266212) | sediment metagenome | isolation source: Hudson Canyon methane seep mesocosm | place... | reverse complement strand
CGCCTTACGAAGTCCTCAGGGAAAAGATATAGTCAACAAACGAGATGTCCCACGGGTAACCGCACCTTACACCACGAAGACGAACGGGATTAATGGAACTGTGGCTCAATCCTTAAAAGTTTCAGTAACAAGTTTTTTTGCTTCCAGTTTTGTTAACTGATCTCATCCATTTTCCCGGTCACATTCGGAATTTGGAGAATTTAGATGTATAGTGGGAAAACGGTACTCGCAGCGGCCATTCTGGGCTTGCTGCCATCTTTCGTTAGCGCCGAACAGGGTGTCACTGCCAACCAGGTTACCTTTGCTCAAGTGGCAGCACTTGATGGACCTGCGGGAGCATTAGGTCAGGGCATGCAACAGGGCATGCGGGCGGCCTTTGAAGAAGCCAATGCAAATGGTGGCGTACATGGACGCCAGATTGTTCTCGACAGTCTAGATGACGGCTACGAGCCAGATCGTTCAGTGACCCATGTTAAAGCGGTGATCGAGGGTGACAACCATCTTGGATTGATCGGAGCCGTCGGCACCCCAACGTCTTCTGCAACCCAACCGGTGGCCACTGCTGCCAACATGCCGTTTATTGGCCCCTTCACAGGTGCTGGTTTTCTGCGGGATGCAAGCCATGGCAATATCTTCAACGTGCGGGCAACTTACTTTGCCGAGACGGAGGCCTGGATTGAATACCTGGTAGATCAGCAGGGCATGGAATCGATTGCTCTTTTGTACCAGGATGACGGCTTTGGTCGTGTTGGACTGGCTGGAGTCACGGCAGCGCTGGAAAAGCGTGGCATGACATTGTCGGCTGAGGGCACCTATACCCGCAACACCACCGCTGTAAAAAAGGCATTGCTGTCCATCCGCAAATCCAAGCCAGACGCCGTTGTCATGGTAGGCGCTTACAAGCCAGTTGCAGAATTCATTCGGCTGTCACGCAAGATTAAATTCAACCCGACTTTCGTGAACATCTCATTCGTTGGGTCTGATGCCCTGGCGCAGGAGCTGGGCGAGGCCGGTGAAGATGTAATCATCAGTCAGGTCGTGCCTTTCCCGTGGGATGCATCGGTACCTGTTGTTGCACAATACCAGGCCGCGCTGACCGCTGTTAATGCCGATGCCACACCCGGTTTTGTCACCCTCGAAGGCTATTTGACCGGTCGTTTGGCTATCAAAGCACTGGAAGACGCGGGCACCAACCTCACACGTGAGAGTTTTCTGAAAGCCCTCGCCGGATTGCGCACAGTGGACTTCGGAGGCGTCACAATGAGCTTTGGCCCCGATGACAATCAAGGCATGGACAAGGTCTTTTTGACCCGCATCACCCAAGACGGTGGTTTTCAGCCGGTCACAGCCGCTGGTGGTTCCTAACCAAAACCAAATTGCAACAAGAACCGGCCTGCCCGCTCCTTTTGGGCAGGCCAATAGAACACTTAGCAAGTTGAGATGACATCATGACAGTACAGGCTTCTCCTCCAAAGAAACGGGGCTACAGACCATTTTCCAGTATTGGGGCCAAGATTACCCTGATCCTACTGGCTATGGGCGCAGCATCCGCCGTCGTCGGAGTTTTGGTTTCAACGGTATTTTCCCGTGTCTCAGAAGACATGTCGATGCTGACCCGTGATATGTTACCTCAATTGGAATACAGTGCAGTGCTGACCGACGCAGCTGGTCTGACCCGGGACTCCATGACGGATATTCTGCTTGCCGGGGACAGTGCTGGACTGAAACAAGGCCGCATTAAAGCCGAGGAGGCAGCCAGCCGGTTGCAGGAGGGTGTCAAAAACCTTCCAGAAGCTTTGCAGCCCAAGTTTGCAACCCTGGCAGAGAACGCCGATCAATCCCTTAAAGAACTACTCTCAGCACGTGAATCCGTTTTTGTCAGTGATGCGCAGATCAGTGCACAGATTACTGCCATGCAAACCCATAGCCGCAGCCTGCAGCACCATCTGTTAGAGGCCGCCGATGAAGCCTACTTTAACCTTACATTAGGCGGTGAAGACACGATTGCATCGATTGAAACCACCCTTACCGGGTTGGTCAACGAACAGTTCAGCACCCTGCAAAGCCTGTTGGAAGCACAGGCCGATATCAACCTTTTGGCCGGTATGTCATTGGGCCTTGGTCAAATACGTGATGTGCCAACCAAGAAAATCATGACACAGGCCGCCACTGGGTCCGCCGAGCGGCTCACAGTATTTCTCCAAGATCCCGCCGCTCTGGGCCTCAACCCGGAAGAGGCCGAAACTGTTCAGAATGCGTTCAAAGTATTTGAAAGAATGCTGGTTGCGCGCCGATCTGAACAGAAGGCTCTGCGCACAGAAGTGCTGAGTGCACGTGAAGCCAGTGCCAACGCCCTTATCGTTGCCATCGATAATACAATATTCGAACTGACAATGGCTGCCGAAGAAAGCAGCACAACCAACCGTGATGCCGTGCAAAGCCTGTTGGACAACGAGGTTGGCGTGCTTAACCAACTGTTGGAAATGAACACACTGATCAACAGTCTGCAGGTGGCTGCGCTTCGCGTTGTCTCCTCTGATGGCGTGGAACAGGTCCAGATTGCAGCTGATCCACTGACAACAGCCGCCAAAGCACTTGGGGAGTTTGTTAATTTCCAGGATGGGGTTCTGACAGAGGACATTCACGGGATTGCCGCCCAGGCCGATGCCAGCGGCGGGCTGGCAGCGTCCCGGATTGCTACAATCCAGGCTCAAGCCAAGACAATTGAGGTTTCGCAGGCTGCCGCACAAGCAGTGTCCGAAATCGCGCACCATTCGGCCACGCTCAGCGGAGAAAGCCAAACAGCTATCTCAGAAATGGCTGTGACCGTGACCAACGATGTGCGCGAAGCGGAACAGCAAATGTACGGTCTTCTCGGCGTGTCCGCCGCTGTGCTTGTGTTGTCGCTGTTGCTGACAAAACTGTTGATCACCCGACCGCTTGCAAAAATCAGTGAGACCACTGAGCACCTGGCCGCAGGCGATCTAAGCCCGGTCACCGGGTATGACCGCGCCAGCACCGAGGTCTATCGCATTGCTCAAGCGCTATCGGTTTTCCGAAACGGGCTTGTTGAGAAAGAAGAGATGTCCAAGGCAGTTGAGGCCGAGCGAGAAGCACGCCAGGCGGAGCAAACAGCGGCTGTCACTGCGATTGGGGATGGGCTGGAGCGCCTGTCAAAAGGCGATCTGACAGTCCGAATTCAGGACGACATGAGCGACGGTTACGCCAAATTGCGCGATGATTTCAATCAGACCCTGGAAAGTCTGAAAACAACAGTTTTCGAAGTTGTTGGTTCCTCTGAAAGTATTCGCAATGGCGCCACCGAAATCAGTCAGGCCTCGGATGATCTGTCGCGTCGCACCGAAAGCCAGGCCGCAACTCTGGAACAGACTGCCGCCGCCTTGGAAGAAATGACCTCTAGCGTCAAATCGGCAGCCGAAGGCGCTCTTAGCGTTGAAAGCATTGTAAACGAAGCCAAACAAGAAGCCGAAGAAAGCGGTGTTGTTGTACAGAGTGCTGTGTCCGCGATGACAGAAATTGAAAGCTCAGCCCGCCATATTTCACAAATCATTGGCGTAATCGATGACATTTCGTTTCAGACGAACCTGTTGGCCCTGAACGCAGGCGTCGAAGCTGCACGCGCTGGAGAAGCAGGCCGAGGGTTTGCAGTTGTCGCCTCAGAAGTTCGAATACTGGCACAGCGATCATCAGATGCGGCCACCGAGATCAAGTCACTGATCACAGACAGCTCAAAGCACGTAGATCGCGGCGTTCTTCTGGTCGGCAAGGCTGGCGAGGCCCTGAATACCATCGTTGATCGTGTGGGGAACATTTCCCATCTCGTCTCTGAAATGGCGGTTGGTTCCGCAGATCAATCCACTGGACTGGCTGAAATAAACATCGGCGTATCCCAGTTGGATAATGTGACCCAACAAAACGCTGCGATGGTCGAAGAAGCCACCGCAGCCAGTCACTTGCTCAATTCAGACGCTCGCAAACTGTCCACGCTAGTGTCCCATTTCAAAATTGACGACACCGGTCACAGCCAGGAGAATCCGTTCACATCCCACGGCGAAACAGACATCTCGTTTTCGCCGCAGGCTGAACAAGACGATGACTGGTCAATGGACGAAGCCCCGCTTCAGCCAGCCAAGGTCGCGAGTGCTGCGGGCAACATGTGGGAAGATTTCTAAACCGGTTCGCCCGCTTGAATCGTGATGTGATTTCAAGCGGGCGACCGTTTTGAAACCCTGAACCCGCAACCGTTCCCCTACGGGGTGATCACTTCCCGCATCGGCAAGATCTGCAGAGGAACAAAATCCAAACCTTGTCGAGTACGAGAGCTTTAGATGCTGTGGGTTTAAACATCACCACAGGGCACGCGGCCACTTCAAAACGACCAGACAACCCAATCAGCTGTGGTCGAAAGGTTGGGAAACCGAACAGGGGCTTACCCCCGTTAAGCCGCAACAGCTATACCCAGAGCAATCACCACGACGATACTGATCAAAGAGAGACCTGTTACAGATTGGAAAAATCGTTTTTTGGAATAACACTTATGACAGCTTCGACCCGAAAGGCGCATTTTGTGCCCACAATCTGTGCACTTGAAAACTCGAAGTACCATCACGATTTTCTTTCACCTAAATGCGCAAAGACACCCCAGCACAGTAGTCTCAATAATATAAATTTGACTAAAACCTACGTAAAATTAACCAGCCCGGCCAGTAAACTCAGCATAATATACCTGCACCAAAAGAACGTGAGCGGGTGAGCCAATCACGCTAGCGCTGCCCAATCTGATCCAAAAGAACTTTCTGGATCAGATAAAATGAGCATCAAAATAATTCCGCGATTTGGTTGATGTCCAGTCGACGGATCATCGTGTGTTTTCCATACGAGGATGCTAGGCGCCGCTCCACAACAAACGCGCTGAATTCGGCGGCAGTGCATCGGGGCGCTCGCAGGTGGTGGTCATTTCGATCCAACGCTTAGCCTCACCTGCAGCCAGTATCGACGTCATCACCTCTACCGCATGCAAAGCCAAATCAAGATTACACCTGTGGGGGCGATTTTCGACGATCGCCTGGGCCATTTCAGCAAGCCCCGCGGCACGATAATTAGCCTGCATAACCCCGTCGTCATGCTCTTCGTTTGGGACACCAAAGGGATGGTCATCCCCTGCGAGAGTAGCAAAATCACCGTCTTTTGCAGTTAGCGTCACCTCTCCACCAAAAAAGTTTGGATCCGGAAGAGACATCGATCCCTCAGTCCCATAAAGCTCCATGTTGGGATGAGCGGTGTTCCAGACGTCCCAACTTGCACCAAAGGTGACAATGGCCCCATTTTCAAACTGCAAAACGGAGTGAATGTTGGTCGGCGTGTCAACCGGCACAGTTTGCCCATCACGCGGACCGTTTGAAATGGTGCGGGACGCAAAGCTGGTCCCGGTCATCGCCGTCACCGCACGAACCGGCCCAATTAATTGGATCAGGTTGGTGATGTAATAGGGGCCCAGATCCAGAATTGGGCCACCCCCCGGTTGAAAAAAGAAATCAGGATTGGGATGCCAGTGCTCCATACCATGCGACATCACATGGCAGGTGCCACCAATCACCGTTCCTATCTTACCACTGTCGATTGCTGCGCGCGCCAATTGGTGAGATCCACCAAAAAACGTATCCGGTGCCGAGCCGACACGCAGCCCCCTCACCGTGGCCAGATCCCGCAGCTTCTTGCCCTCTTCGAGGTTTAGAACAAACGGTTTTTCCGAGTAGGCATGCTTCCCGGACACCAGTATTTGTCGGCTGACATCATAGTGGGCCGCCGGAATGGTCAGGTTCACTATGATGTCGATGTCATCAGCCCGCAACAGCCCCTCAACTGTTTCAGCGCGGACGTTATATTCCGCGGCACGGGCATTGGCCGTCTCCATGTTGATGTCCGCGACTGCCCGGACTTCGATACCGCTAAACTTGGGCGCAAATTTCAGGTAGGTGGTGGATATATTGCCGCATCCGATGATGCCAACGCCAAGATTTTGCATTGTGTTTTGTCCTTAGAGTGCAGTGACACTGTCGAGCGACCGCGTCGCGAACCGGTGATGGTCATTTGGATTGTCATGCTCGATGACGTAACGCCCAACGCCCGCAGCCTGCAGCGCGGCGTGAATGGGCGCCCAGTCGACGACACCATGCCCGACATCAGACCATCCATCTTCATCCAAACCCGCCCCTTGTGCGGCGATATCCTTGATATGCACAACGCTGATCTGATTGGCATATTTATGAATGGTAGCCACTGGATCCTGTCCGGCCCGGATCACCCAACCAATATCCAGCTCCAGTTTCAGATCCGGCGAGGCCTGTGCGATCACATCCAGTGCCGTTACCCCTGCCCCAAGATCCAGTAGCTCAAAGTCATGATTGTGCCAGCCAAAGGTTAAGCCAGCGGCCTGAAGCGGTTTGCCAGCCTCGACCAGATCATTGGCAAATGCCTGCCATCCTGCAAGATCGCTCGGGCGGGCATCGTCAGTAAGATAGGGTGCAAAAACGGCCTCCATACCAAAGCGATTTGCGACATCGATAACGCGCTGTGGGTCGTTCACAATGACAGACAGGTCAAAGTGACCGGTTGTCATGCGCAACTTGTTTTCATGCAGACAAGCCTGCAGGCCATCAAGGTCACCGTAGATGCCGCCGTAGCCTTCGACTTCTGTGAACCCCGCCGCCGACAACATGGCAAAGGTTTCAGGCAAAGCCCAATTTCTGGACCCATACATTTGATAGGATATCGCGGGCATATTGCCACCTTTCATAATTTGTTTTGGTCAGAGACGCGTTTCTGATTTTTTGTCGAACAACGAGGCCCGCTGTGCGTCAATTCCGATGGGAAGAGTGTCACCGGTGCGGACCTGAGAATGTCCATCCATACGGATACGGATTTGATCGCCGGCAAGATCAGCATAGACCAAGGTGTCAGAGCCCATCGGCTCAACCAGATTGACCTTAACATTGGTCTGGACCGACGCCCGGCCGACCAACTCGCCGGTGACGACGTGCTCGGGACGAATGCCTATAGTCGTCTCCCCATTGGAGGCTCCGCCGTTCACGAAGTTATAGCCCGCCATTGGCAGTTTCAAATCCCCGGTCGAGAACTCGGCATTCTCCAGGTTTCCCTCAAGAAAATTCATCGAGGGGCTGCCAATGAAATCTGCGACATAGCGGTTCTGGGGCCGATTGTAGATCTCGTCCGGAGTGCCCAACTGCATGATTTTGCCGCCTTTCATGATTGCAATCCGGTCCGCCAGCGTCATGGCTTCGACCTGATCATGGGTCACATAAATCATGGTATTTTTCAGCTGTTGGTGCAGCCGCTTCAGCTCGACCCGCAGATCAGCCCTTAACTTGGCGTCCAGGTTCGACAGCGGTTCATCAAACAAAAAGACATCCACATCCCGAACCAGCGCGCGCCCAATCGCAACCCGTTGCCTCTGTCCCCCAGACAGCGCACCCGGTTTTCGCTTCAATAACGGTTCAATCTGCAAGACCTCGGCGGCGCGGGCCACACGACGTTTGATCTCATCCTTGGCGACACGTGCATTTTTCAGCCCGAACGACAGGTTCCCCTCGACTGTCATCTGCGGGTACAGCGCGTAGGATTGAAACACCATGCCGATGCCGCGCTCGGATGGTTCCTTCCAGGTGACGTTTTCGCCCTGAATAAAGATCTGCCCATCCGTGATATCCAGCAGACCTGCGATGCAATTCAGAAGCGTGGACTTGCCGCAGCCTGATGAGCCGAGAAGAACTAGGAACTCGCCTTCGTCGACGTCGAGGTTCAGCCCCTGCAAGACTTTTACTTCGCCAAAATGCAGGTCAAGATCGCGGATCTGGACTGAGGGTTTGGGGATATTCATAGTGTCAGCCTTTCACCGCGCCGGCAGCGATGCCACGCACAAATAGTTTTCCGGAGATGAAGTAGATCACAAGCGGCACCAGACCTGTCAGAAGGGTCGCCGCCATATTGACGTTATATTCTTTGACGCCCTGCACCGAGTTGACGATGTTATTCAGCTGAACCGTCATCGGATAGGTTGCTGGCTTGGTATAGATCACGCCAAACAGGAAATCGTTCCAGATCCCCGTGACTTGCAGGATCATTGCCACCACAAAAATAGGCACCGACATCGGCAACATGATCCGAAAATAGATACCCCAGAACCCGGCACCATCCACCCGCGCCGCCTTAAACAGTTCCTCTGGCATTGCGGTAAAATAGTTGCGGAACAACAGGGTCAGGATCGGCATTCCAAAGACTGAGTGGACCAGAACCAAGCCCCAGACAGACCCCATCAGACCGATTTCACGCAGCAAGATAACTATCGGGTACAACATGGTCTGATAGGGAACAAACGCGCCGATGATCAGGATAGTAAAGAACACCTCCGAGCCCTTGAACCGCCAATTGGCCAGCGCATACCCATTGATGCTGGCGATAGTTATCGACAGGGCAACCGAAGGGATCAGGATCCTGACCGAATTGCCAAAGCCGCGGCTTAACCCGTCACAGTTCAACCCGGTACAGGCCTCGGACCAGGCCTTGACCCAAGGCTCAAAGGTGACTTCGACAGGCGGACTAAAGATATTGCCCATCCGGATCTCGGGCATGCCTTTCAGCGACGTCACCACCATCACATACAGCGGCAGCAGATAGTAGACCGAGATCAATATCAGGGTGCCGTACAAAAAGATGTTTCGACGCGACAGACGGTTTTTGGGTTTGGTCCCACGTGGACCCGCCATGGACGCTGCGTCAATGGTCGAGGGTGATACATCAGCCATGCTTTTTTCCCCCAAATTCCAGATAGGCCCAGGGCACAAGAATGATGATGACCGAGACGAGCATCATGGTGGATGCTGCAAACCCCTGCCCCAGGTTCTGGGCCTTGAACATGTAATCGATGACGTATTTTGCCGGCACTTCTGATGAGATACCCGGCCCGCCGTTTGTCTGTGCAACCACCAGATCATACAGCTTGATAATGCCGCTAGAGATGATCACAAGCGCGGTTACGAAAACTGGACGCATCATCGGCACAATGACCTGAACATAGGTTTTCACCAGACCGATCCCGTCTACCCGTGTGGCTTTCCAGATGTCTTCGTCTATGCCTCGCAAACCGGCCAGCATGATCACCATAACCAGCCCCGTACCCTGCCACATCCCGGCAATCAAAAGACCGTAGATCACCAGGTCCGGATTGTTGAGCGGATCGAAATTAAAGCTCTCCCAGCCCCATCTTCGCACCACACCCTGAAGGCCGAAATCCGGATTGAGGATCCATTGCCAGGCCAGGCCGGTCACTACAAACGACAGGGCAAACGGATATAGGAAAATGGTCCGGAAAGTGTTTTCAAATCTGATTTTGCGGTCCAGCAGTGCCGCAAGAGTGAAGCCCAGAACCATCGTCAGGATCAGCGAGCATATTCCGTAAACCGCCAGGTTTTCGATTGAGATCATCCAGCGACGGGTCGACCATAGCCGCTCGTATTGATCAAAGCCGACGAATTTGACCTTGGGCAACAAGCGTGAGCCGGTGAAGGAATAAAAGACCGTCCAGGCCGTCCCGCCCACAAAGACAACCAGTGCTGTCAGTATCATTGGAATAGAGGCGACCTTGGCACTTAAATTCCGAAACCAACGGTTGGGCCGTTTGGCAGCGTTCATGTCCATTTCTCCGCAGATCAGGTGGAGCCCGGACAAACCGGGCTCCGGTGTTGCAATGCGTCTATCAATCTGCCCGTGCGATGATGTCCACATAACGCGCCTGCGCTTCTGTTGCGCTCAGATCCGAAGCCCAAAATTCGGCCATCAGATCTTCAACCTGCGTGGTCGTATCTGCCGAAAGCGCCATGTCACCCGACGGAAGAACGCCACCGGCCGCGAGGATTTCAAGACCCTTTTGCATGCAACTGTTGGCAGAGGACATGTCGATGTCACCGCGAACCGGCAACGACCCTTTGGCCAGGTTGAACGAAACCTGTACCTCACGTGAAATCAACAGAGAAGCCAAATCCAACTGTCCGGCCTGGACCTCTGGATCATCAACTTTCGGGAAATAGAAGGCATCGCCACCGGTATCCAGGATCTTATTAATTCCCAGACCAGGCAGACAGGTATAGTCCTGATCAGCAACTTGCCCGGCAATCTGGAACTCACCCTGCGCCCAGTCACCCATGATTTGCCCACCAGCCTTGCCTGTGATCACCATGTTGGTTGCAAGATTCCAGTCCTGAACATTACTATCACGCGCCAATTCACGGGCATTGGCGGCGGCTTCAAATACTGATTTGTATGACTCTCCGGCCGCTACTTCCGCGTTCTTGTTCACAGTTACTTCGCGCCAGTCGTCGATACCGGCGATTGCTATGGTCAACGTACCAAAGGCAATATTCTGCTGCCATCCCTGTTGACCCATGGCCAGTGGTACCAGACCAGCCTTTTGCAAGGCGGGAGCAGCGGCAACAAATTCATGCCAATCTTTTGGGACATCAACACCCGCTTTTTCGAACGCATCATGGCTAAGCCACAACCACTGAGCAGAGTGAATATTCACAGGCACACAATAGATGCGACCTTCAAAAGTACAGGAGTCCAGAAGCGCTGATGGGTTGACCAAATCCTTCCAACCTTCAGCTTCGGCAATTTCAGTTAGATCGGTCATCAGACCAGCTTCAATCAGTTCTTCCGCCTGACGTCCGTGGTTCAATTGCGTCGCCGCCATTGGGTCACCGCCCAATATTCGGCTGATGATGATTGGACGCGCAGTTCCGCAAGACCCGGCGATTGCACCGTCTACCCATGTGTGGCCAGTGGCCCTAAAAGCTTTTGCAAATTCAGACACAGCGGCCGCTTCGCCACCTGATGTCCACCAATGTGTAACCTCTATTTCAGCAGCACCAGCACCAGTAGCACAAACAATGGCCGCCGCTGACAACAGTTTCGTCTTACACTTCACAACTTTCTCCTCCCAGATCTAAATCGTTATAGTAACTGCCTATATCGATTTAGATTGACCTGGCAAGAATTTTCTTTGTAAAGATATGAAGACCAGCCAATGGCCCCCCTCTCCGGAACAATACCGGGACGCCCTGCCTCGAAATCAGTTGCAATACGCCCCAACACTGTCAAAAGACGGGGCAGATCAAAGGTTTCAAACAAAGACATGACCAAAAGCGACACGGATAAGCCCACTCAAATCAGGGCAGGTTCAGCCAGGAAACCGACGCTAAAAACAATTGCGGCCTTAAGCGGCATGGCGGTGCCAACTGTGTCACGCGCCCTTAGCAATGCCCCAGACATCAGTGCCGACACCAAGGCCAAGATTCGCAAAATTGCGGACGAAATCGGCTATGTGCCCAATCGCGCCGGGCTGCGCCTGCGGACCGGGCGCACCAACGTCATCAGTCTGGTGATGTCCACCGAACACGACATGATGAACCAGACCGCGCGATTGATTACCTCGGTTGGTAGTGGGTTGCGCAACACTCAATACCACCTGAATGTGACACCATTCTTCCCGCGCGATGATCCAATGACACCGATCCGATATATCGTGGAAAACGGTTCTGCTGATGCGGTAATCTTAAATCAGATCCTGCCCGAGGACCCCCGCGTAGCCTATTTGATGGACAAGCAGTTTCCCTTTGCCACCCATGGGCGCAGCAACTGGCAGGAACAACACGCCTATTATGATTTCGACAATGAAGCCTTTGCCCGGTTGGGAATTGAAGAAATGGTCAAGCGGGGCCGTAAGAACATTCTGATGATCGCCCCACCGATTTCGCATAACTACGCGCAGGAAATGGTCCGCGGTGGTGAAGCCGCTGCAGCAAAAGCAGGTGTGAAACTGTGCTTTTCAAAAAGAATTACCAGTGACAGCACCAACAACCAAATGCGCGAATGGGTTGCCGAAAAAGTCACTGCTGATCCGCTGATTGATGGTTTCATATGTGGTTCGGTCAACGCAACGATGTCCGCTGTCGCCGGAATGGAGACTAAGGGCTTTGAGGTGGGAAAAGACATTGACGTTGTGTCCAAGGAGGCGATCCCTTTCCTGAAATTTTTCCGCTCAGAAATCCTGGTCGTACTTGAAGATGTCACCGCAACGGGTGAATATCTGGCCCGGGCCGCCATACAGGCCGTAAATGAACCCACTGAGACACCGATGCAATATCTGGAAATACCCAGCGGCTTTGTCTCATTTGACCAATACTAGCCGCCTGCCCCAAACGCGATCAGCCCAAAGGCTGTAGATTGGCGTTCTGACAAGGCAGAAGATGACCATCACTCATCACCATGAAAAAATGCTTGATAATTTCACGATTCCCCTTCATCGTGAAATTTGAGGGAATAATTTCACCACCTCATTCAGGAGACCACCCGTGAACAGCCAAGCCCCGCTCACTGCGTCCCTAGGTGCCGACATCCGGGCATTGCGTAAGACACGTGGGTTGACCCTGAATGACATGGCCACCCGTCTGGACCGCTCGGTTGGGTGGTTAAGTCAGGTAGAACGGGATCTGTCAGAGCCGACAATTTCCGACCTGCGCCAGATTGCAGGCTGCCTAGACGTGCCGATGTCGATGCTGTTTGGCCATACCAATGCACCCCACAATGAACAGGGATATGTCGTGCGCGCAGGCGCGCGGCGTCCTATTGGCGCCAGCGAAGAAGGCCTGATCGAGGAGCTTTTGTCGCCGGATCTGACCGATGATTTTGAGATGGTGCACTCGACCTTTCAGGCCCATTCCAAAATGCAGACGCCCGCGGATCGGCCCACCCAAGAGGTGGGGTATATCATTTCCGGCCAGCTTGATCTGGAGATCGGCGGGCGGGCGTTCACCGTGGGGGCTGGCGACAGTTTCCGCATCCGTCATGAACCCTACCAATGGGCCAACCCCTACGCGGAACCAGCTGTTGCGATCTGGGTCATCGCCCCACCGGTGTATTGACACCATGAGTTTTGAAGCCTGGACAATATTCGCACTGTTCTGGGTGGTCTTTGTCACCACACCGGGACCAAATGCAGTGAATTGCATTAGCAATGGCATGGCCTTGGGCATGTCCAGGGCGATGATCGGCGTACTGGCGATCCTGACCCAGGCCAGCCTGTTCCTGGTGCTGTCCGCCTTGGGTGTCACCGCGCTGATTGCTGCCTCGCCGAGTGGATTTCTAGCTGCCAAACTGATCGGCGCCGGGTTTCTGATCTATCTGGGCGTCCGTGGCTGGCTGAATGCCAGTAAACCGCCGCCCAGCACTGAACGCCCTGCCCGCCATGTCTATCTGCACGCTCTGGCCGTTGCCACGATCAACCCCAAAAGCGTCGCGGGCTACCTCGCTGCCTTCTCGCAGTTTGTGCAACCGGATGTGCCAGTCTGGCAGCAAATGGGAGTGATTATGCCGACGGCACTGGTGATCACCGCGCTAAGCTATACCGCCTATACCGCATTGGGTGCAGGTCTGGGCCGTGCGGCTATGGATATGGTGTTCAACACCTGGATCCGCCGCACCATGGCAGCCTGTTTTATTGTCTACGGGATACTGCTGGGGGCCAGCACGACACCAAACCTGGAGAGCTGATGATGATCAAAGGATCCTGCCTTTGCGGCGACATCCATTTTGAAACCGGGGCCGAGCCACAGGGTGCCTCGATGTGCCACTGTAGCCAATGCCGCAAACAATCGGGTGGCATCTGGTCCTCGGCCTATGTTGCCGACAGTGACTTGACGATCACGGGCCCGGTCAGCTGGTACGCCGCCAGCGATCTGGCCAAACGCGGCAGTTGCCCACGCTGCGGGTCTTATCTGTTCTGGAAGGCCCACGATGAAGACACCACCAGTTTTGCGCTGGGCGCGGTCGATGGTTCCACCGGATTAAAGATTACCAAACACATCTTCGTCGCCTCCAAAGGTGACTATTACGACATCGCGGACACTGTCTCGCAACAAGACTAAGAAAGAGCGCTCATGTCTGATTTCCCAACCAAAGCTCGCGTCGTGATCATTGGCGGCGGTGTCATTGGCACCTCATCCCTGTACCATCTGGCCAAAAAGGGCTGGAGCGATTGTGTCCTGCTGGAAAAGAACGAACTGACAGCGGGATCCACCTGGCACGCGGCTGGCAATGTACCGACGTTCTCTACCTCGTGGTCGATCATGAACATGCAGCGCTATTCAACCGAGCTGTATTCAAAGCTGGGCGACGAGGTTGATTACCCGATGAACTATCATGTGACCGGCTCGATCCGCCTGGCGCATAGCAAGGAACGGATGCAGGAGTTTGAGCGGGCCGCATCCATGGGCCGGTATCAGGGTATGGATATCGAGATTCTGACGCCCGAGCAGACCAAAGAACGCTATCCCTTCTTGGAAACCCATGACATGGCCGGGGCTCTGTATGACCCCCATGATGGCGACATCGACCCGGCCCAGCTGACCCAGGCCCTGGCCAAGGGTGCCCGCGACCTTGGCGCCAAGATCCTGCGCTTTTGCCCGGCAACCGGCGTCACCCAGCACGAGGATGGCACCTGGACCGTGCACACCGACAAGGGCGACATTGACTGTGACTATGTGGTCAACGCAGCCGGATATTACGCGCAGCGCGTGGGCGAGATGTTCAAGCCTTTTGGCGGTCGTACTGTTCCGATGATTGTCATGTCCCACCAGTATTTCTTGACAGATGAGATTGCGGATGTGGCAGCTTGGACCAAGGAAAAGGGTCACAAGCTGCCCATCATCCGCGATGTCGACATCAGCTATTATCTGCGCCAAGATAAGAACGGCCTGAACCTTGGGCCGTATGAGCGCAACTGCAAGGCACATTGGATCACGCCCGATGATCCGATGCCAGAGGATTTCAGTTTCCAGCTTTATCCCGATGACCTTGAGCGCCTCGAATTCTATATCTCAGATGCGATGGAGCGGGTACCCGCACTTGGAACCGCGGGTGTTGGCCGCAACATCAACGGCCCAATACCATATGCCCCCGACGGTTTGCCGCTGCTTGGCCCGATGCCGGGGGTCAAGAATGCATTTGAGGGTCACTGCTTTACATTTGGCATCGCACAGGGTGGCGGGGCTGGCAAAGTGCTGTCCGAATGGATCCTGCACGGCGAAACCGAGTGGGACATGTGGGCAGCAGATCCACGGCGCTACACCAGCTATGCCGATCATAACTATGCGCTTGCCAAGGGGCTTGAGACCTATGGCCACGAATACGCAATGCATTTCCCGCATCATGAATGGCCTGCCGGGCGCGACAAGAAGCTGTCGCCGGTTGATGACCGCATTCGCGCAGCTGGTGGTCAGATGGGGGCCTATAATGGCTGGGAGCGGGCCAACTGGTTTGCGCACGCCGACGACGACACATCCGAGGATGCGACACACACGTGGGAACGCAACGGGCCTTGGGCGATCCGCGTCCAGCAAGAGGTCGAGGCCGTCCGCGACCATGTCGGCGTGCTGGACCTCGCTGGATTTTCGCGGTTCAACCTCAGCGGTTCTGGAGCCGCCGAATGGCTGCGTGGCCGTATTGCGGGTGCTTTGCCCAAGGCTGGGCGTATG
>ENA-OSET01003052-OSET01003052.1-sediment-metagenome-genome-assembly--contig:-NODE-3052-length-15635-cov-9.927176_pt1 | contig 15635 bp, 13 predicted proteins | sample MGYA00237882_ERZ534229 | MGnify/ENA primary metagenome ERZ534229 (study PRJEB26408, sample SAMN06266212) | sediment metagenome | isolation source: Hudson Canyon methane seep mesocosm | place... | reverse complement strand
AGCCCAAGCATTTTCTTGGCCTACTATTCAATTTATCAACAGCATCGAAAACTTGCTTAATTGTTACGCCTGTTAATCCCATTGCTTTTGGAAAATATTGGCGTAATAAACTGTTAGCATTCTCATTTTTTCCTCGTTTCCATGAATGGTATGGCTTGGCAAAATAGGTGCTACATTCAAGCTCTTTTGCTAATGTTTCGTGTAAGGTAAACTCTTTTCCGTTATCAAAGGTAATCGTCCTAACAAAAACCTGTATTGGCTTAAATAACATAAGCATAGCATCCTTTACATACACTTAATTCTTGTTCTAAACTATCAGTGTATTGCTAGTCGTTACATACAGAGGCTATGTTACTTATTATACGAATTCAGGATACTATTATTTATAGTTTTTTATTTTTTATGGTATGGGTCACAGTTTGCTGAAAGATCAAGCTGGCTGACCCCCTTGATCCCCTTGATCCTACGGCAATGTCGCCAGGGTTGTTACTCAGTTTAAGCAATACTCGCAAAATTTAACTTATCTTTATGCAAGAACCTTTCAGCAAGCATTTAAAGGTAGTACGCCAGAAGAAAAGGCAGAAGCTAAAAAGGCATTGCGCGGTATGCTGATTATGCAATTCTCAGTGGCGGGCACATTGGGAATGCCAATGGCAGGCGTGGCAATGGGAATTGCTCAAGCCGTGTCTGATGTATTTGGTGATGATGATGATGATGAGTTTGAAGATGTAGAGGGTAATTATCGCCAACTACTTGCTGATTTAGTTACTGATATAACGGGATCGCAAGATGCTGGTAATAAATTTAGTCACATCATGTCAAAAGGCTTTGTTGATGCGCTTACTCCATATTCAGTGAGCGGTAGATTATCCGCTTCTGATTTATGGGTAAGAGGATCAAATAGAGAACTGGAGCGAGAAAGCAAAATGTGGGATTGGGCTAAAACAATACTGGGGCCAATGTCAGGGTTGTTAATTGAAAACCCAGTAAGAGCATTGGGCTACTTGTCGAGAGGTCACAACGAGCGAGCACTTGAGACTATGATGCCGAAAGCAATTAAGGACAGCATGAAGGCGCTTAGGTATTCGACTGATGGCGTAGAAAACTTACGGGGTGACTCAATAGCTGATGACTACAGCATTATCGAGGGAGTTGGGCAAATGCTGGGTTTCTCAAGCTCACAAATATCTGAGATATACACACAGAAAAATGTTGTGAGTCGCTTAGAAAGTAAGTTAAAAGAGCGTAGATACTCATTGCTAAGCAGGGCCGCAAAAGCAAAAATTAATGGCGATACTGAAGCGCTTAAATTAGCTAGAGAGGAAATTAAAGGATTTAACGCTAAGAACCCTACGCAGAGAATTACTAATGTAAACATCATGCAATCAGTGCGAGGGAATAAGCGTAGATCAAAAAATACAACAAACGGCCAGCTTAAAACCAAGCGTAATAAGGAAATTATTGACCGCTTTAACTTTGCTAACTAAATAGCCAAGCAACAACAAATGCACCAACCGGCATTATTGATACTGATAATGTTGGTTGCGTCTCTATCAGCGGCTCGTTATTTTCACCAACTCGCTGAGTAACAAAGTACATTGCTACAGCCTCAAAAATTACTATCGCTATTATCTGAGCTATGTAAATCACCTCTTTAAAAAAACATTAAAAGTACCTGCACGCCCTTGTGCATTAAATCCATTAGCCATCAAACATCAACATCGTCCGCTCTTAAATTAGTGTAAATCTCTAGGCTGCTCCAGTTCTGGTGTAGAGATACCTTTTGTACGTGCTGGATTGTCAACCCTAGCTTAAATAGTCGAGTACATGCTTCATGCCTAAGATCGTGAAAGTGCAAATCTTCGATACCCAGAACTTTGCATGACCGGCTGAATGCGGTGCTTATTGTTTTGGGTTTTAGCGGGAATATTCTTTCTTCAGTTCTAGTTTGGCGCATAATCAGCTTATAAGCTGGCCTTGGCAGCTTAGCCCATAGCGATAATGGCTTTTTATTGGGCGATTTAATATCTCTAACATAAATTGTCCGTGTTTCGTGATTTATATCATCCCATCTTAATTCAGTGATTTCGCTTAATCGTCTGGCGCTGAATATAGCAAACTACATTATATGCAAGTAGGGGGGCTTCTTAGTTCTTAAAAAACGGCTCAACTTCCATAACTCTTTATTAGTCGGCAATCGCTCCCTTTTTTCGCTTGAACCAATCAGTCCCTCTGTTTTTAGTACGCTGCTCGATGCTTCAAAAGCCAGTGCGGGATAATCAAACCCAACTACAGCAGCCATTGTTTTAAGTATTGTTCTCAACCAGATAATATCATTCTTAACAGTTTGCGGCTTAGCCTCTCTATTGCGCTCAATGCAGTGCTGAATGATGTGTTTTGCTGATAGCTGGCTTATCATTAAATTAGCAATGTCATAATTTTGCAGCCTGTTTATGTCGTGATACTTTGACATGCCGTAGTTTGTGCTAAATTGCTCCTGGTACAGCTTTAGAATATTGCGAATTAAATAATCAGATACATCGCCATGCACCAGCGCCTTCTCGATTTCTTTTTCACGATTATCTGACCAAGAAGAAGCAAGTGCTCTTGTACTAAAAGTTTTACTCTCGCGCTTCCCAGTTATTTTATTGCTAATGAAAACTCTGTACGATGTGCTACCATTTTTATTCTTTATTTTAGTGGGTTTTGCCATTATTTTGCTCCGAGTACTGCACGATGAAAAACCAGCGTGCAGATAACGAGCAACTATAGTGCAAAATAACCATAAATAACAATAAATACATACAAAATAAATACGACATAATGCAGAAAACACACTACATACCGCTGAGGGCTTTATCGGTCGCACCCATGTTAGACTGGTCAGATAGACATTGCCGCTACTTTCATCGCTTGCTGTCAAGTCACGCCGTTTTATACACGGAGATGGTGACGACTGGAGCTTTATTGAATGGTGATGTACAACGGCATTTAGGTTTTTCCCCGCAAGAACATCCGCTGGCTTTGCAGTTAGGAGGGAGTTCTGTGCAAGATTTGGCGGTTTGCAGCAAAATGGCTGAAGATTATGGCTATGATGAGGTGAATTTAAATGTTGGTTGTCCGAGTGATCGCGTGCAAAGTGGGCGTTTTGGTGCCTGTTTAATGGCCGAGCCTGAGTTAGTCGCAGAATGTATTGCTGCCATGCAACAAGCAGTGAATATTCCTATTACCGTAAAATCACGCATAGGTATTGATGATAAAGATTCCTATGAGGAATTAGTTAATTTTATTGGTAAAGTGGCTGAAGGCGGTTGTCGTACTTTTATTATACATGCGCGTAAGGCTTGGTTATCGGGCTTGTCACCAAAGCAGAATAGGGATGTCCCGCCTTTGCGCTATGATGTTGTGCAGCAAATCAAACAAGATTTTCCGCATTTAGAAATTATTATTAATGGTGGTATTAGTTCCTTAGAGCAAAGTATTGAGTTAATGCAAGGCGTAGATGGCGTTATGATTGGTCGAGAGGCTTATCATAATCCTTACTTATTGGCGGAAGCGGATAGACTGATTTACCAGCAAGATACTCCCGTTAAAACACGCGAAGAGGTAGTCTTCGCTTTATTGCCTTATATACAAGAGCAATTGGCGGCTGGAGTGCGCTTACATAGTATAACGCGGCATATATTAGGTTTATTTCATAGTGTTCAAGGGGCAAGAGCATGGCGTAGACACCTAAGTACCTATGGGCCTAAGGCGGGTGCAGATGAGAATGTTGTCTTACAGGCATTAGAATTAGTACAAGGATGATGTATACTTAACGACTATTTTATTTTAGAGACGAATGATGGAAGAACATTTCAGCAAAATTATTGAAGCAATTGGCGAAGATGTAACACGTGAAGGTTTAGTTGATACACCTAAAAGAGCTGCCAAAGCTTTTGAGTTCTTAAATAATGGCTATAACAAAACTTTGGAAGAGGTTTTGAATGGCGCTATTTTTGAAGCAGATACTGAAGATATGGTGATTGTAAAAGATATTGAGCTTTATTCTTTATGTGAGCATCATTTATTGCCTTTTGTCGGCAAATGTCATATTGCTTACTTGCCACAAGGTAAGGTTTTAGGCTTATCTAAATTGGCAAGAATTGTTGATATGTATGCGCGTCGTTTACAAATTCAAGAAAAATTGACTAAGCAAATTGCTGATGCAGTTGATGAAGCGATTGGTGCTAAAGGCGTTGCGGTTGTTATTGAAGCTAAGCATATGTGCATGATGATGCGTGGTGTTGAAAAGCAAAATTCAGTGATGACAACATCTGTTATGACGGGGATTTTCCGTAAAGAAATGAGTACTCGTGCAGAATTTTTAAGTTTGATTAATCGCTCATAAGGGATGGCTGTTGTGGCTCAAAAAAAGCGCGGGATTTTAATTGTTAATTTAGGCTCTCCTAAGCACTTAACGGTACGCTCTGTTAGACGGTTTTTGCGCGAATTTTTGAGTGATCCACGCGTGGTTAATTTACCGCGCTCATTGTGGTGGGTGATTTTAAATTTTTTTATATTGCCTTTTCGGCCGCGTAAATCTAAAGCAGCTTATGCTGAAGTTTGGACTGAAAGAGGTTCGCCCCTCACTTTTTTGACTCAAGATTTAACTGATAAAGTAGCCGCGCACTATCAGGATAATCATCACACGATTGTCTCAATGGCAATGAGTTATGGTGCCCCGTCATTAATATCTCAGTTGCGTAAATTAAAAAAGGCGCAGTGTGAACAAATCACTATTGTGCCTTTATATCCGCAATATTCATCAACCACGACTGCCAGTGTGTTTGATGCTATTGCGACAGAATTAATGCAATGGCGTTATATTCCTGAATTACATTTTATTAGCGATTACCATCAGCGTCCCTTATATATAAGTTCAATTGCTGATTCCATTCAGCAAGCGTGGCAGAAACAGCCGGCTAGTGAACTTTTATTGATGTCTTTTCATGGGCTACCAGATATTTTAACTAAAAAAGGCGATCCTTATTATTATCAATGCCTTAAAACGGCTGAGTTGATTGCTGAAAAGCTAAACTTGAAAGATGATGAGTGGCGCGTCGTGTTTCAGTCGCGTTTTGGTAAGGCGAAATGGTTGCAGCCTTATTGTATAGAGAGCTTAATGGCACTGCCTGAGGAAGGCTTTAAAAAAATTGATATTATTTGCCCGGGCTTTGCAATTGATTGCTTAGAAACTTTAGAGGAAATTAATATGACTAATAAAGAAATTTTTCTTGAATCAGGTGGCGAGCAGTATCGTTATATTCCTTGTTTAAATGACTCAGAAGCTAATGTGCAGCTTATGGTCGATTTAATAGAAAATAAGGCGAACTAATTATGCGTGCTTATGATCCTGATAATTGTGCTTTTTGTCGCTTAATGCGCAGCTTGGCTTTTACCGGGGTCGGTATGGGTATTGGATGTGGAGCTGCTTATTTATTAGGTGCTACGCAGGAAAATATTATAATGTCGGGGATAGTGGTTTCTGCCATTATTGTCTTTGGTCTATTAGATAAAAATAAGAAGAAAAAATAATATGACTATTTTAAAAGCGTGGAATGAACAGTGGCCTGAAGTTCGGGTTAGCCAGCCAGCAAAAACAGGCGAAGGTGTGCTGGATGCCGGTGCATTTAAAAGTATTGAGGTTGATAGTGTTTTCGATACGGTCAATTATGCCCAAACAACGATTGGTCAGGCGGTTTTATACCGTTCTTTAGCGCAACCCTTAGATGATTTACAAGCTATTGTAGATAAGCAGGAAGCACTCAAAGAAATACAGACAAACTCTGAACTGAAAGCAACTTTAGCGCGTTTAGTGGAGAATGCTAAAAAAGATGAAAAGTCTTTTCATCAGCTATTATTTGCTAAATTTTTAGGGTCAGGTGGTACGGCTAGAGATGATGCAGAAATTGAAGGTTATGGTTATACACAGTATAGGCGCGGAACTCGCTTTATATTGGGTTTTGTTGCGGGTCTATTGACGCTTGATAAACCAAAAAGTGCTTATCTCGATGTGTTACTGAATGAAATCAAAGCCTTTACCAAAACGCGAGTTTATTCCTTAATGTCGGGCCCTGCCTATATTACTGAGAAAAGTATACAGAGCAAAATAGATAGAAAAAGCTTAAGTCCCGCAATTATTTTTAAACCGCATATTTTTAAGCCATTATTGATTGGTCTTGTGTTTGCTGCTTTGATAGTGGTTAATTTATTTGTGCCAATTGGCTTGATCAGTTTTTCGCCAATGTTCGCTATTTTTCTTGCGCCGCTGGCTTTGGTTTACTTTCCTCTGATTGGTGGTTTTGATCGAGATAGTTGTATTAAGCCTTTGCGTGAGGAATATAGAAAATCAGATGACGTAGCTAAGGTGTTAGATGCTTTGGGTCAAATCGATGAGCTGTTGTCCTTAGTGCAATATGCGGAGTCTAGTGCTGAGCCTATGGTTCTGCCTGAGTTGATCGCAGCTGAGCATCATAAAATCAATTTGAAAAATGCGAAAAACCCCGTATTAAGTAAAGCTGATGCTGCTTATGTAGGGAATGATTTTTCTATTGATGATGAAAAATTAGTTTTAATTACTGGCCCGAATAGTGGTGGTAAAACTGCATTTTGCAAAACCTTAACGCAAATTCAACTACTGGCTCAGGTTGGTAGCTATGTTCCTGCTACGCAAGCAACAGTAACGGTTGCGGATAGGATTTTTTATCAAGTACCTGAAATTAGCCAGCTAGATGATGGTGAAGGGCGTTTTGGTACGGAATTAAAACGTACTAAAGATATATTTTTAGCGAGTACGGAAAAGAGCCTGATTGTCTTAGATGAGTTATCAGAAGGGACAACCTTTGAAGAAAAAATGGAGACTTCAGCGAATGTACTCAATGGTTTTTATCAAAAAGGTAATAATACGGTTCTCATTACTCATAATCATCAGTTAGTCGATCATTTTCTTGCAGAGCGTAAAGGCGTGGCTTTACAGGTTGAGTTTGTTGATGAAGATCCAACTCATAAGTTAATTCCAGGAATCTCACGCGTCAGTCATGCACATCGCGTGGCAAAGAAAATTGGCTTTTCCAAGGAAGATATCGCTGGTTATTTAGCAGATAGTTAAGCAATGAAAATTCTACTTGTTTTTTTGAGTTTGTTATTCGTTATTCCTGCGGCATTAGCAGATGTCTATAAATATACTGCCGCTGACGGTAGTGTTTATTACACGGATGAGCCTAGTCATAAAAAATATAAACTAATTATTCGTAGTAAGCCTAAGGGTTATGCGATCGCATTTAAGCATTTACAAAAAAATAAAAAGAAATATACGCCCATCATTGCTGCAGCTGCAAAAAAGTATGGTCTAGATCCGAAGTTAGTGCATGCGGTTATTCATGCAGAATCTGCTTATGACGCGAAAGCCATTTCAAGTGCAGGGGCAGTGGGGTTAATGCAGTTAATGCCTGCAACGGCACTTCAATATGGTGCAACAAACCGCAAAGATCCCAAGCAAAACATTTTTGCAGGCACTCGTTATCTAAAGTATTTGATCGGTTTATTTGATGATAATTTAAAGCTTTCTATCGCTGCGTATAACGCAGGGGAAAATGCCGTTAAAAAATACCACAACCAAATCCCACCATACCCCGAAACGCAAAAATATGTAAAGCACGTCTTAAGCCTGTATAAGAAAAGTCATGGCTGATGCTAATGTCACTTTGACCGCTGAATCTTTAGTGCAAGGCAGTATTACCTTGTTTTCTTTGCCGGATATCTATCATCAAATAGAAAAAATGGTCTATGACCCAAGGTTTTCAACACTTGAGATTGGTCAGGTCATTGCTAAAGATCCAGCTCTTAGTATGCGATTACTTAAGTTGGTTAATAGTTCTTTTTATGGCTTTCAATCCCGTATTGATACGATTAGTCGGGCTGTTACAATAATTGGTATTAAAGACTTACAAAGTTTAGTTTTAGCCACTTCCGTGGTGGATGTATTTAATGATATACCTAGCGATCTGGTTGATATGACTGATTTTTGGATGCAAAGCGTTCAATGCGGCGTGATCGCTAAATTGTTGGCTAAAAAAAGTTCAGTTTTGCATGCGGAACGCTTATTTTTAGCTGGTTTATTGCATAAAATTGGTTCTTTGGTCCTTTATCAGAAGCTTCCAGAGTTATCTTCAAAAGTACTTAAATTGGCTGATTATAATGCAGAACTAGTACCTGTTATTGAGCAAGAAATGATTGGTCTTACTTTTGCTGATGTCGGAGGGGAGTTGGTCAAGTCTTGGGGGTTGCCTAGTTCTTTACATGAGGCGATTGCTTATCAATTAACACCTGAAATGGCATTAGCGCACCGCTTAGATGCTCAAATACTTCATGTAGCGACTATTTTTTGCACGGCTTTGGTGTATGACCAAGATTCGGTTAGCGAGTTATGGGAAGCAATCCCTTTTGAACGCAGGTCGGTAATTAGCTTAGATCAGAAGCAATTTTTCTCCTTGTTATTGCAAGCCCAAGAAGATGTAAGGCAGTTTTTTGAGCTATTGGTATCTGGAAAGAAGTTTTATTAACTTTAAGCTCCTAAGGAGACTTAATTTGCTATAATAAGCGGTTATTGCAATTTAGGTCGATCCGGTTGTAAAAGGCTAGATTATTCAAGAAACATTTGCCGATAAATCGATTTATCAGCTTTATTATATAGATGGACTAATGTCAGAATTTGCTAAAGAAATTACCGTAGTTACTATCGAAGACGAGATGCAGAAGTCGTACCTAGACTATGCGATGAGCGTTATTGTAGGGCGAGCACTTCCTGATGTTAGAGATGGTCTAAAGCCGGTTCATCGTCGCGTTTTATATGCAATGAATGTATTGGGTAATGATTGGAATAAACCCTATAAAAAATCTGCCCGTGTCGTCGGGGACGTGATCGGTAAATACCACCCTCATGGTGATACTGCGGTTTACGATACGATCGTACGTATGGCGCAACCTTTTTCTTTGCGTTATATGCTAGTTGATGGTCAAGGAAACTTTGGTTCGGTCGATGGTGATTCACCTGCTGCGATGCGTTATACCGAAGTACGTATGTCAAAAATTGCGCATGAAATGTTGGCGGACTTAGATAAAGAGACGGTCAATTTTGCCTCTAACTACGATGACTCAGAGTCAGAACCTGTTGTTTTGCCGGCAAGAGTGCCTGCACTATTGGTCAATGGCTCTTCTGGTATTGCTGTTGGTATGGCAACTAATATACCGCCACATAATTTAGGCGAAGTTATTGGGGCTTGTTTAGCACTGATTGATAACCCTGATGTTAGCATTAAAGATTTAATGGAACATATTCCAGGGCCCGATTTCCCTACAGCAGGGGTTATTAATGGTTTTTCTGGTATTTATGATGCCTATATGACGGGGCGAGGGCGCGCGCATATTCGTGCGCGTAGTCATGTAGAAGATTTTAGAGATGGCAGCAGGCAAGCTATTATTGTTACCGAATTGCCTTACCAGGTGAATAAAGCCCGCTTATTAGAGAAAATTGCTGAATTAGTTAAAGAGGCTAAAATCGAAGGTATTTCAGGCCTGCGTGATGAGTCTGATAAAGACGGTATGCGCATGGTTATTGAGCTACGTCGTGGTGAAGTGCCTGAAGTGGTCTTGAATAATTTATATAAACAAACACAGATGAAAACTGTGTTTGGTATTAATATGGTTGCTATTTTAGATGGTCGACCAAAATGCATGAATTTAAAAGAAATCCTGCATGCCTTTGTTAATCATCGTCGTGAAGTGGTTACGCGTCGTACTATTTACTTGTTACGCAAAGCGCGTGAACGTGCGCATGTATTGGAAGGTTTGGCTGTGGCCATGTCCAATATTGATGAGATGATTGCTTTAATTAAAGCAGCTGCAAATCCTGCAGAAGCTAAAGTCGGCTTGTTATCAAAGTCTTGGGATGCAGGCTTAGTTGCTGCTTTATTAGAGCATGCAGACGAAAGCCGTTCGAGACCTGATGGTTTAGAATTGGTTTTTGGTATACATGGCTCTGAATATCGTCTTTCAGAAGCGCAAGCTTCGGCTATTTTAGATTTACGCTTGCATCGTTTGACGGGCTTAGAGCAAGAAAAAATTGTCAATGAGTATAAGCAGTTATTAGCGTTAATTGATGGCTACTTAGAAATTCTAGGTAGTGCAATCCGTTTAATGGAAGTGATTCGTGAAGAATTGGAAGCCATTAAGGAAGAGTATGCTGATGAGCGTCGTACTGAGATTGTTAGAGACCTTCTAAGCTTATCTGAAGAGGACTTTATTACCGAAGAAGATGTGGTTGTTACTATGTCGCATGAAGGTTATGTGAAAACTCAGCGACTTGAAGATTATCAAGCGCAACGCCGAGGTGGGCGCGGTAAATCAGCGACAGCGACTAAAGAAGAAGATTTTGTAGAAAAGTTAGTCGTAGCTAATACCCATGATACGATTTTGTGCTTTTCTTCAGCCGGTAAAGTGTATTGGTTAAAAGTTTATCAGCTGCCGATTGCCAGTCGTGCTTCGCGCGGTAAGCCGTTTATTAATTTATTGCCATTGGAAAAAGATGAGCAAATAAGTGCGATGTTGACTGTACGTGAATACAGTGAATCGCAGTTTATCTTTATGGCAACGGAAGCGGGAACGGTTAAGAAGACACCATTAAAAGAATTTGAACGTCAAAGGTCAAACGGAAAAATTGCGATTGATTTACGTGAGGGTGATAGCTTGGTTGGCGTGGCTGTTACTGATGGCGAGCAAAATATCTTGTTATTTAGTAGTAATGGTAAAGCAAACTGCTTTAGCGAAACGGATGTTCGTTCAATGGGGCGTGCGGCAACGGGTGTTCGTGGTATGCGTTTAGGTGAAGGGCAGAAGATTATCTCTATGATCACTTCTTCGGAAGGTACGGTGCTTAATGTGACTGAAAATGGTTACGGTAAGCGTACTAAATTAGAAGAATTTACACGTCATAAGCGTGGCGGTCAGGGCATGATTGCGATGCAAACATCTGAACGAAATGGCGAGGTAGTTGGAGCCGTTTTAGTTTCAGATAATGATGAAATTATGTTGATTACTGATGGTGGCGTATTAGTGCGTACCCGAGTGAATGAAATTTCAATCGTGGGGCGTAATACTCAAGGTGTTAAAGTTATTCGTTTAGATGCGACTGAAAAATTAGTGGGTGTTGATAAAATTGATGGTTTAGTTGAAGATGAATCCGATGAAGAACTAGACGGGTCACAAATTGGTGCTGAAACTCAAGAAATGAACGAGGCAGCTAAAGTCATCGATGAACAGCTGGATAGCCTAGATTCTGACGAAGGCGAGTCTGAAAATGAGTAAAATCTATAATTTCAGTGCTGGGCCTTCAATGTTGCCCGAGTCTGTTTTAAAGCAGGCGCAAGCTGAAATGCTCGATTGGCAAGGTTCAGGTATGTCGGTGATGGAAATGAGTCATCGCGGTTCTGAATTTATGGGCATTGCTGAAACCCTGCACCGTGATTTAAGAGAATTAATGGCAATTCCTGATAATTACAAGCTATTGTTTTTACAGGGTGGTGCGACTGCGCAGTTTTCATTTATTCCAGCTAATATCTTAGGTAGTAAAACGAAAGCTTGTTATGTCAATACAGGCGCATGGTCGGGTAAAGCGCTAAAAGCCGCTAAAAATTACTGTGATGTTGTTGTTTCTGCCAGTGCCGAAGCGAATAATTTTATCGCGATACCTGACTCATCAACATGGAATATAGATCAGCAAGCGGCTTATTTACATTACACGCCGAATGAGACAATTCATGGTCTTGAGTTCGCTAATGTTCCTGAGGTCGGTGATTTGCCCTTAGTTGCGGATATGTCGTCTAATATTTTATCGCGCCAGATTGATGTCAGTAAATTCGGTTTGATTTATGCTGGTTCTCAGAAAAATATGGGGCCTGCTGGCGTAACAATTGTGATTGTTCGAGAAGATTTGCTGGGTAAAGCACAATCTGCCTTGCCTGATGTGTTTAATTATCAGCAACAAGTTGAGCACGAATCAATGCTCAATACACCGGCAACTTATAGTTGGTATTTAGTTGGCTTGGTCTTGCAATGGTTAAAAGCGCAAGGTGGAATTGCCGGTATTGAACAGGTCAATCAGCGTAAAGCGCAAAGCTTATATGCGGCTATAGATCGCTCTAGTTTGTACAGTAACCCTGTTGCTATTGCTGATAGATCGCGTATGAATGTGCCTTTTATTCTTGCTGATAAGGGGTTGGAGTCTGTTTTTCTTAAAGCCGCTCAAGAGCAGGGCTTTTTGGCGTTAAAAGGACACCGCTTATTAGGTGGAATGCGCGCGAGTATTTATAATGCCATGCCTGAATCAGGTGTGGAGGCTTTAGTTCAGTTTATGGCTGAATTTGAACGAACTCACTAAATTACTTTATATTGAAGCTATGAGTAACGTAACCCCCCTTTCTGAATTAAGAGATCAGATTGATGCTATTGATAAGGAAATACTGCATCTAATTAATAAGCGCGCTAGTTTAGCTGAAGAAGTGGCTAAGACTAAAATAGCCGCGGGTGAAGAGTCTTGTTTTTATCGGCCTGATCGAGAAGCGTTGGTGCTTAGGCGTATTCAAGAGCTAAACCCTGGGCCTTTAAGTGATGATACGGCAGCACGATTTTTTCGAGAGTTAATGTCGGCTTGTTTAGCCTTAGAAAAACCTTTGCAAGTTGCTTATTTAGGGCCAGAAGGTACATTTACTCAGCAAGCCGCGTTTAAGCATTTTGGTCAGGCGGTGAAGGCTGAGCCAGTGCCTACGATTGAAGCAATTTTTGAGTCGGTAGAAAACGGCCATTGTCAGTTCGGCGTTGTACCTATTGAAAATTCTACGGAAGGTATGGTGACTCATACTTTGGATCGCTTTGTCATATCGCCATTACAGGTTTGTGGTGAAGTTGCGATTAGAATTAATCATAACCTGTTATCTAATGTTGAAAATTTAAATGAAATTACTGAGGTTTTTTCGCATAGACAATCATTAGCCCAGTGCCGTAAATGGCTGGAAGAAAACTTACCGAGCGTTCGTTGTACGGAAGCCAGTAGTAATGCTGAAGCGGCTAGAATTGCGTCATCACAGGAAGGCGCTGCGGCGATTGCGGGTGAATTGGCAGCTGAAATCTATAATGTAAACTTGCTAGAATGCAATATTGAAGATGAGCTAGATAATACCACGCGCTTTGTTATTGTCGGCAAGCTAACGGCTAATTCTACGGGGCAGGATAAAACCTCATTATTGATCTCTACCAAAAATCATTCCGGCGCTTTATATAGTATTTTAGAGCCGTTTGCTAAACATAATATTGGCCTAACCAAGATTGAGTCTCGTCCTTCGCGTCAAGGTTTATGGGATTATCTGTTTTTTATAGATATTGATGGGCATCAAGCGGATAAAGATGTGGTTTTAGCTTTGAGTGACCTGCAATCTCGAGTGACTATGATCAAGGTTTTAGGTTCTTATCCTAAGGCTGTTTTATAGTTTTACTTTATTTATGGATTCCATTTTAAGGCGGGACAAATAATTAGGAGTGACACGCTTTAGCTGATTTCCAAATCAGTAATAGCTAAAGCGGCGACAAATTTAAAATGGGACGTTTACCCTATTTGTAGGGCGGACTTCAGTCCGCTTTTTTAGCAATGGCGGTCTGAAGCCCGCCCTACGAGTTATAAGTTGCCCCGTTTTAAGTTCATAGCCTCATTTATAGCAGTTAATAGTCAGAGCGGATTTTTATCCGCCTTTTTTCAAAACAATACCGATAAATATATGCAAAGCATCAGTGCATTGGCCACTTCTGGCGTACAAAAACTAGTTCCTTATCAAGGTGGAAAGCCTGTTTCTGAGTTACAACGTGAATTAGGGCTGAGTGAAATTGTTAAGCTGGCTTCTAATGAGAACCCTTTAGGCCCTAGCGCAAAAGTGTTGGCCGCTATACAGGAAATTTTTCCCGAATTATCACGTTACCCTGATGGCAATGCTTTTGCATTAAAAGCCGCCTTGTCGGAAAAATATAAACTAAAAAGCGAGCAAATTACTTTAGGTAATGGCTCTAATGAAATTTTAGAAATTTTAGCGCGAGCCTTTTTGACCACAGATTCAGAAGTGATTTTTTCGCAACATGCTTTTGCTGTTTACCCTATAGTGACACAATCGGCTGGTGCAACAGCTAAAGTAGTACCTGCAATTAATTATGGCCATGACTTGTCGGGTATGCTTATGGCAATTACTGATAAAACGCGCTTAATCTTTATTGCCAATCCGAATAACCCTACCGGAACTTATCTGACTGAGCAGGCTTTAAGTGAGTTTTTAGCGGCAGTGCCTGAGCAGGTTATTGTAGTTTTAGATGAAGCTTATTTTGAATATGTTTCTAAAGAGGATTATCCCAGCTCAATTGCATGGTTAGCACAATATCCCAATCTAGTGATTACGCGTACCTTTTCTAAAGCCTATGGTTTAGCTGGTTTACGCATAGGCTACAGTTTATCTTGTCCTGAAATGGCAGATATTCTTAATCGCGTCCGACAACCCTTTAATAATAATGCTTTAGCCTTAGCTGCAGCAGAAGTTGCATTAAGTGATATTGATTATTTGCAACAAACAGTAGCACTTAATAATGCTGGAATGAAGCAATTAACGGGGGCTTTTGCTGATCTAGGTTTGCCTTGGATTGAATCAGTAGGTAACTTTGTCACGGTTGATTTAAAGCGTGATGCGAGTGCAATAAATACAGCACTATTGCATAAGGGAGTGATTGTTCGCCCTGTCGCTAATTATGAAATGCCGAATCATTTACGCATTAGTATTGGTACTCAAGCTGAAAATGAATTTTTTATTCGTGCTTTAAAAGCTGTTTTAGCCGATGTTTAACAAACTTTGCATTATTGGTGTAGGGCTGATTGGTGGCTCTATTGCGAGGGCAGCAAGAAAGCATAATCTATGCAAAGAGATTAGTGCTTATGGTCGTGAGCAAGACAGTGCTAACTTATTACGAGCGCAAGAATTAAACGTTATTGATAGCTATAGTTTTGATTTGGCTGAGGCTGTAGCAGGTGCGGATTGTATTGTGATTGCTACGCCTGTGGGAGCGATGCCGGTTATTTTTAAGCAATTAGCGCCTTGCTGGTCTGATAAAGCATTATATATGGATGCTGGCAGTACTAAAGGTAATGTCGTTGCAGCACTACAAGATGTATTTGGCTTTATTCCAGCTAATTTTATTCCTGCGCATCCGATTGCAGGTGCAGAAAATAGCGGTGTAGAAGCAGCTTTAGGTGATCTATTCCAAAGTAGACGCTTGATTTTAACGCCTGCTGAGCAGGCTGATCCTGATTTTTTGTTTGTAGCACAAGAATTTTGGCAAACCATTGGTAGTGATGTTTCACTAATGAGTGTAGAGCAGCATGATGCCGTATTAGCTGCGACCAGCCATTTACCGCATATTTTGGCTTTTTCTTTAGTTGATTTATTGGGTAAAAAAGATGAAACGGTGGATATATTTAAATATGCTGCCGGTGGCTTTAAGGATTTTACCCG
>ENA-OSET01003051-OSET01003051.1-sediment-metagenome-genome-assembly--contig:-NODE-3051-length-15636-cov-28.573237_pt1 | contig 15636 bp, 14 predicted proteins | sample MGYA00237882_ERZ534229 | MGnify/ENA primary metagenome ERZ534229 (study PRJEB26408, sample SAMN06266212) | sediment metagenome | isolation source: Hudson Canyon methane seep mesocosm | place... | reverse complement strand
CCCATAAAATTACCTCATAAATCTGTGGTGCTAGGACAAAACCTAGGAAAGGAGAGAGATTATACACAAACATTTCACGATCGCGAGCCCTCCCCAAAAACAAAAAAGGCTATTGATTACGAACCAACAGCCTTTTGCGTGCGAAAAGCAATAATTAGTGGATACCGCGCCAATATTCTTTATTCAAGAAGTATACAAATACGAACATAAAGGCCAGAAATATTAGCACTTTAATTCCCAGACTTTCGCTCTGCATACGAGAGGGCTCACCCACGTATTCTAAGTAGTTCACAATATCGTAGATGGCTTGATCGTATTCTTCTGGGCTCAGCGAACCTTCAGCCACAAACTCCTTGCAACCGCTGCTTTTCACAATATTGCCACTTAACGGATCAACTTCTGGCTCGACACCCAATTCAGGCGCTTCAGCACACACACCCTGCAGACCGGCCAGCACATGCGGCATGCCCACGTCCTTGTATACGACGTTATTGACGCCATACGGACGCTTCGGATCTGAATAGAATGCACGCAAGTAATTATATAACCAATCTGGGCCACGTAAACGCGCTACCAAGGTTAAATCCGGAGGCGTATTCCCAAACCAGGTTTTAGCTTGATCTGCGGGCATAGAGATATCCATCAATTGGCCAATCTTAGCGTCGCCAAACATTAGGTTTTCCTCAAAGATCTCATTCGGGATACCCAAGTCATTTGCTGAACGCTCATATCGTGAGTACTTCAATGAATGACAGCCAAAGCAATAATTTGTGTATAAGGTTAAACCATTTTGCAGCGACTCTTGGTCCGAGATATCGGTTTCAATGTGGTCCATTGGAATCGAGGGCCCGCCCGCAGCATGGGCTTGAAAGGCTGAGAGTGCAAAAGCAACAGTTAAAATTAACGTCTTCATCTCATCGTCACCCGCTCTGGAACTGGCTTCGTTTTTTCTATACTCGTATAGACCGGCATAAGCAGGAAGTATAGGAAGTATACGGCGGTCAAAATCCGCGCCCAGAGCGTTCTTTCGGGCGTAGCAACCACTACCCCTAGGTAACCCAAAATGCAGAAAGCTACAACGAATAACAGTAAGGCTATTTTGCTTAAATTACCCTTGTACCGCATCGATCGAACCGGACTACGGTCTAGCCAAGGCAAAACAAACAAAACCGCAATTGCCGCACCCATCGCGACTACACCCAAGAACGCATCGGGCACCGCGCGCAAAATGGCATAGAACGGCGTAAAGTACCAGACGGGCGCAATATGATCAGGCGTCTTTAATGGGTTAGCAGGCTCAAAATTCGGCTTCTCGAGGAAATACCCACCCATCTCAGGGAAGAAGAACACCACAGCACAAAACACAAACAAAAAAACCACAATACCGACCATGTCATGCACGGTATAAAACGGATGGAAGGGAATGCCGTCTTTGGGAATGCCATCTGCATCTTTGTTTTTCTTTATATCGATGCCGTCTGGGTTGTTCGAACCCACTTCGTGTAAAGCCAAAATATGCAGAACGACTAGAGCCAAAATAACGATAGGCAATGCCACGACATGCAAAGCAAAGAATCGATTCAACGTAATGCCTGAAATCAGGTAGTCACCGCGAATCCAGAGAGCTAAGTCCTCTCCAATGTATGGAATTGCACCGAACAAGTTAACAATTACCTGAGCGCCCCAATAAGACATTTGACCCCAAGGTAACAAATAACCCATGAACGCTTCAGCCATAAGCGCTAAGTAAATGGTCATACCAAAGATCCACACGAGTTCGCGCGGTTTTTTATAAGATCCGTAGAGCAAGCCTCTAAACATATGAAGATAAACAACGACGAAAAATGCCGAGGCACCCGTAGAGTGCAAGTAGCGTAGCAACCAGCCATACTCGACATCTCTCATAATGTATTCGATAGACGCAAAGGCACCCTCGCCGGAAGGGTTGTAACTCATAGTTAACCAAATGCCCGTCAGCAATTGATTAGCCAGTACAACGAAAGACAAAACACCAAAGAAATAAAAAATGTTGAAGTTCTTAGGTGCATAGTACTTGCTCATGTGCTTTTCAAAAGCTTGAACTACGGGTAGTCGCTCATCGATCCATGTAAGTAGTTTTGGCATTATGCAGCCTCCTCATCAACACCAATCATGATGGTTTCATCGTCTAAGTATTTGTAAGGGGGAACTTCCAGATTTTTAGGTGCTGGCACCCCCGAAAATACGCGTCCGGCAAGATCAAAGCGTGACCCATGACAGGGGCAAAAGAAGCCCCCTAACCAATTTTCGTCAAATGGTTGCGGTTCAACTTCTGGAACAAACTGTGGAGAACAGCCTAAGTGCGTGCAAATACCCACTATTACAGCGAACTCAGGGCGAGAAGAACGGTAAATACCTTTTACGTAGTCAGGTTGCTGAGGCTCTATTGACTCTGGGTCTCGCATCTCACCGTTCAGTTTCTCTATATTGTCTAGCATTTCTTGTGTACGGCGCAAAACCCATACAGGCTTGCCTCGCCACTCAACTGTCATTCGCTGACCTGGCTCTAATTTACCAATTGTCGCTCTGACTGGCGCACCAGCTGCTTTGGCCTTTGCACTTGGATTCCACGAAGCTACAAAAGGTACCGCCGCACCTATCGCACCCACGCCTCCAACTACAGAGGTCGCTCCCAGCAAAAATCTGCGCCGGCTCGCATTCACGTCGCCTTCACTCATACAGGCTTCTCCCATCGATCTCTCGTTTCTTTTGGACTCTTCATTGTTGTTTTTGACGGATCAGGTGGCGTTTAAATGGCCCCCAAGCCGTGGTCACATATCTAATTATTAAGCCTTGCGCTGTTAAGCATACAGAGCCTTTTTTCAAAACCACAAATAGTAATTAAATTAGGTTTGGGCATCAACAACTTTCAGCGTTTTCAACGCTAAATATGCTGAAAAGTAAATAGGTAAGACGAGCCAAAAAAAACGCCTATCAGGCAACTGACAAGCGTTTTTAGTCTGTATGGCGATTTTAACGCTTCGAGAACTGTGGACGCTTACGCGCCTTGCGAAGACCTACTTTCTTACGCTCTACTGCTCGCGCGTCACGCGTGACCCATCCCGCTTGGCGCAAAGGACTACGCAATGCCTCATCATATTCTATCAACGCTCGCGCTATGCCGTGACGAATTGCACCCGCTTGACCTGTTGTACCACCACCTTTAACGGTGATTTTTACATCTAACTTATCAGCCAATTCAACTAGCTCAAGCGGCTGACGAACAACCATCTGAGCAGTTTTACGACCAAAAAATTCACCCAACGGACGACCGTTTACTTCGATCTGGCCACTACCTGAACTTAAGAAAACTCTTGCTGCCGACGTTTTACGACGACCGGTACCATAATTGTATGCAGTTGACATAATCGCCTTACCCTAAATATCTAATTCTTTTGGCTGCTGAGCAGTATGAGGATGTTCAGTCCCTGCATACACTTTCAGCTTAGTGAACATTGCGCGCCCAAGAGGACCGCGAGGCAACATGCCTTTCACCGCGCTTTGAATAACACGCTCAGGCGCCTTATCGATCAACTTCTCAAATGAAATTGATTTAAGGCCACCAATGTATCCTGTATGCCGGTGGTAAATTTTGTTGCTTGCTTTTTTACCTGTTACAGTAATTTTCTCAGCATTAACGACGACAATATAATCACCGGTGTCTACATGTGGAGTATATTCTGGCTTATGCTTGCCCCGTAAACGGTGCGCAATCTCAGTCGACAATCGACCCAGTGTTTTGTCTGTAGCATCTACTACATACCAGTCCCGCTTCACGGTTTCTGGTTTTGCACTTAACGTCTTCATTTAATCCGCCTTTCAACGCTCTTTTTAAGAGCACACTAAGCAAAAATGTGGGCCGTGACTGTAGCGCACACCTTTTACTGATTCAATAACAATGTTGCGGTGCTGTATAGGAGACGGGGCTGAACTCGTTAAAAAACACCGGCAATTTGAGGGCGCGAAGTATAAACAAATCATTTCCCAATAGCTAGACCCGGGTTGCTTTTATTTCACTATTAATTTTTCGCTGAAACACTTGTTTTGAATTGGCGTACAGTGCCAACTCTATTTCCGCGGCAGATTCAGCGCGCATGGCACACAATACCGCAAATATATGCCTCAAATCCGCTGGACTGCCTGACCCTTTTTTTTGATTTGGCAATGCCATATCGGGTGAATCCGTTTCCAGCACTAGCGCGGCTAATGGAAGCTTTGCTATCGCCTTACGTGTTTTGACGGCTCGCTCAAAACAAATAGTTGAACCAACCCCAATTTTAAAGCCCAGCGAGACAAACTGCGCAGCCTGCTCATAAGACCCCGCAAACGCGTGAATCACGCCCGAACTTACCCCACTGCGTTTAATCAAACGGTAAACATCCGCATGTGCTCGAACGGAGTGTACGATTACCGGTAAGTTATGCTGTGCTGCAACGCTTAATTGTGCTTCAAACAACGCGCACTGACGCGCCGCTTCATCCAGCCGATAATCGAGACCAATCTCCCCAACCGCGACTATGCCTGACTCCTCGAATGCTAGTCTAGAGACAAGCAATGCATCCAAGGCCTGAAGATCATCTTCGTCTGCGTGGCGAGACAAAAAACACGGATGTAAACCTAGAGCAATTGAACACACCTCATGATCGGCCGCTAAGGCCTGTAAAGACACCCATGAATCCCGATCAACAGCAGGCACCACATAACGCTCAATACCTAAACGGCGCCAATCGCTAAGATGCTGCTTTAAACGATCAGCAAACTGAACGAAATCAAGATGGCAGTGCGTATCAAAAAAGGCCATGCCAGTCGCCGTGCTCAATGCTCACGGGTCGTTAAAAAATCAACACCAGGATAACGTTCTTGCGAAAGTTGCAGGTTTACCATCGTTGGCGCGATATACGTTAGGTTGTCGCCACCATCAAGCGCTAAATTGTCATGACACTTTTTCTTGAACAGCTCAAACTTTGCACTGTCATCTGATTGCACCCACCGCGCGGTTGCCACTGAAATAGGCTCATACATCGCATCTACTTTGTACTCGGCTTTTAAACGATGTACCACAACATCAAACTGGAGCACCCCTACAGCTCCAACGATCAAATCATTATTTGCCAAGGGACGGAACACCTGGACCGCACCCTCTTCTGCAAGCTGTATAAGCCCTTTATTTAACTGCTTACCTTTTAACGGATCCTTAAGGCGAATGCGCCGGAACAACTCTGGCGCAAAGTTTGGAATACCCGCAAACTTCAATTGCTCACCCTCTGTAAAGGTATCACCAATCTGAATAGTGCCATGATTATGCAAGCCAATAATATCGCCTGCAAAGGCTCGCTCAGCATTCTCTCGATCGCCAGCCATAAATGTTACAGCATCAGAAATACGCACATCTTTGCCAATTCGCACATGCTTTAGCTTCATACCTTTTGTATATTTACCAGAGCAAATACGCATAAAAGCTATTCGATCACGATGCTGCGGATCCATGTTTGCTTGAATTTTGAATACAAACCCCGTGAACTTATTCTCTATGGCTTCGACTTGTCGCTCAGCAGTTGCTCGTGTTTGCGGGGGGGGCGCCCACGCAGTGAGACCATCGAGCATATGGTCCACACCAAAGTTACCTAGCGCTGTGCCAAAAAAAACGGGGGTAAGTTCACCGGCAAGAAACAGCTCCAAATCAAACTCATGAGAAGCCCCTTTGACGAGGTCTATCTCGTCACGCAAATCTGCAGCATAACTTCCAATATGTTCATCTAACTCAGGATTATCTATTCCTTTGATGACCAGCGAATCTTGAATGGTATGCCCTTGACCCGTCTGATAAAGAATCGTTTCATCTTTGTAAAGGTGATACACCCCTTTAAATTCTTTACCCATCCCAATCGGCCAGGTAATCGGCGCGCAAGCAATCTTTAAGACGTCTTCCACCTCATCCATCAATTCAATGGGGTCTCTCGTATCTCGATCAAGCTTATTCATGAAGGTAACGATAGGCGTGTCACGCAAACGCGTCACTTCCATCAGCTTTATCGTTCGAGCCTCGACTCCTTTTGCCGAGTCAATCACCATTAAACACGAATCAACTGCCGTTAAGGTCCGATAGGTATCTTCAGAAAAATCTTCATGTCCAGGCGTATCGAGGAGGTTGACCAACTTATCATTAAACGGAAACTGCATAACCGAGGTAGTCACAGAAATGCCACGCTCTTTTTCCATCTCCATCCAATCAGACTTTGCATGCTGACCGCTCTTTTTACCCTTTACCGTCCCGGCCTTTTGGATCGCCTCACCAAACAAAAGCACTTTCTCTGTGATAGTTGTCTTACCGGCGTCAGGATGCGAAATAATGGCAAATGTTCTGCGATTTTCAATTTCGCTTTTAAAGTTGGCATCAGCCATGAAAAGTAAACCTCTGAGTAACTGCAAAGTGTCGTGGATTCAGGACGAAAACAGACACCGTTAAAACGCGGCATTCTAACGGATAAATGCATCGCGATAAACTTGCCTGAGGTAAACAACAAAACACATCGCTATTTTTGAACAGTAATAAACACTATACAATTTCCCTGTAGAGCTCGCGCACATGCGCTTCGGTAAGCGTAATCGGATTGCCTCCTGCGCTCGGATCTTCCAAAGCCATACGTGCCAATAAGTCAATATCGGCATGCGTTACACCCAGCTCAGACATGCGTTCAGGGACGCCCAAGGCGCTCGCGAAGCGAGTAATCCAATCATAGAAACCATCAAACCCTCCTTCGATTTCTAGGTAAGCGGCCAACCTACCCACGCGTTCCTCAATCACAGGACGGTTGAATCGAATGACCGCAGGCAGCGCAATGGCGTTCGTCATACCGTGCGGCGTATTGTGAACCGCACCTAAGGGATGTGATAAAGCATGCACCGCTCCCAAGCCTTTTTGAAAAGCGACGGCGCCCATAGCTGCTGCACTCATCATATGTGCACGCGCTTCAAGATCGGCACCATTGGTATACGCCCGAAACAAGTAATCTTTAACCAAACGCATCCCCTCAAGGGCGATACCCTGCGATAAGGGGTGATAAAAAGGTGAGCAATAGGCTTCAAAACTATGAATAAAGGCATCCATCCCAGTACCCGCGGTGACCGCCGGAGGCAAACCTACGGTCAGTGCCGCATCGCAAATTACAATGGACGGGAGCATTTTGGGATGAAAAATAATCTTTTTTACGTGATTTTGTGAGTTCGTCAGAATACCCGCCCGCCCAACTTCTGAGCCGGTACCGGCGGTAGTCGGCACGGCAATTATTGGCGCAATGCCATTTTCATCGGCACGCGTCCACCAATCATCAACATCCTCAAAATCCCAAACCGGGCGATGCTGTCCCGACATAAAAGCAATCATTTTACCCATATCTAAAGCAGAACCCCCGCCAAAAGCGACGACCCCGTCATGCTGACCTGCTTTGTATTTGGCAACGCCTTTTTCGAGACTATTTTCGTCTGGGTTGGGCTCAACTTCGCTAAATATAATTCGACCCAACCCTCCTCGTTCCAAAATGGCTAATACCTCAGCCACAATCGGTAAATTGGCGAGGCCCGAGTCGGTTACAAACAACGGCCTGCGTATACCTAATGCTGCACAAGCATCGACTAGTTCCTTAATCCGCCCAACCCCAAAACGAATCTCGGTTGGATAACTCCAGTTCGCCATTAACTCCGGTGCAATACCCATTATTAACGTACCTTTTTGAAGTGATAAGATTTTACGCGCGTCAAATTTTGGTAACCAATATGCGACAAGGCACCGCCGCGCCCGGTATCTTTGCAACCGGTCCAACAAAGCGCTGGGTCTAAATAATCAGCACGATTCATAAATACCGTGCCGGTCTCGAGCCGCGCTGCAATCTCGGCGGCACGCTCTGCATCACTTGTCCAAAGAGAGGCTGTCAAACCGAACTGACAGTCATTCATCAACGCGATCGCCTCTAAATCATCCGCCACTTTCATAATACCCACCACAGGGCCAAAGGTTTCATCACGCATAATACGCATCTCATGATTCACATTAACCAACACCTGTGGCGCGAGGTACGCATCAGTCCCGTCATCTCGTGGAAACAAACTCGCATCAATCAATGCTTCTGCACCGGCATCGATTGCTTCGGTAATTTGCGCTCTCACCTCATCTGCAAAGCGTTTGTTTGCCATTGGCCCTAACGTACTTGCCTCATCCAACGGGCTGCCTAACGCGTAGGTAGAGACAAGCGAAACAAATTTATGGACGAAAGCGTCATACAAATTTTCATCTACGTAAATTCGTTCAATACCACAGCAGCACTGCCCTGAATTAAACATCGCGCCATCTACAAGCGCTTCAACCGCTGCATCAAGATTCGCATCGTTCATAACATAAGCGGGGTCTTTGCCGCCAAGCTCTAACCCTAGGCTCGCGAAAGTGCCCGCTGCTGAACGCTCTACCGCCTGCCCGCCGCCAACGGAGCCGGTGAAATTGATAAAATCGAAACAACGCTGCTGTAACAAGCCGTCTGTCGTTGCATGATCCAAAAATAGGTTCTGAAACAAGTATTCAGGCAAGCCCGCCTTAACAAAAGCGCTGACTAACGTTTCGCCCACCAACAGTGTTTGCGTCGCATGCTTTATAAATACAGCATTCCCCGCAATCAACGCCGGCACAATGGTATTTATCGCCGTCAGGTAAGGATAATTCCAAGGCGCAATCACAAATACCAAACCATGCGGCTCTCGCATGATACGACGCTCGTAATCATCACTTTCTTCTATTACCAGCGGCTGAAGCGCCTCCTCAGCAATCTTTGCCATATACTCAGCACGTTCGTTAACACCACCGAACTCGCCACCATAGCGCACGGGACGACCCATCATATGTGCAAGTGCGGGAACAATCTGTTCGTTCATCTCACCTAAACGCTGCACGCCTTTCAATACAAGTGCAATACGCTGACCAATCGGCCGCTGAGACCATTCCTTTTGAGCTTGCTTCGCATTCGTGACAAGCTCATTCACTTGCACCTCACTCATTATCTGGCGTTCAGCGAATATGCTCCCATCAACAGGGCTGATACAGGTGAGAGTTTTTGATGCAACTGTCATTGTTATCTATCCTTTATTCTCATGAACGCTCGAACCCTCGAGCGATTTCCCAATCTGTAACGACCTTGTTAAAGGCCTCCTGTTCGACTTCGCCAGCGCGTATGTAATGCAACACAACCTCTTCACCTAACGCTTCTTTGAGCATGTCTGATGCGCTAAGCGCATCCACTGCATCGCGCAATGTAATAGGCAATGCAGGCGCATCTTTAATAGTGTATACATCCCCCATTGCGGGCAGCGGGCATTCTAATCGTTCTTCAATGCCTTTCATTCCAGCAGCTAACTGCGTAGCAATGGCTAAATAGGGATTAATGTCTGAGCCACCGATGCGGCATTCCACCCGCACTGCGCTTGTACCCTCCGCACACAACCGGAACCCAGCGGTGCGGTTATCAATTGACCAGACCGCTTTGGTAGGCGCAAAGCTGCCACTTGTGAAACGCTTATAGCTGTTAATATTAGGCGCCAAAAATAGCATATAGTCAGGTGCATACTTTATTAGCCCCGCAAGATACTGACGGATAAGCGCTGACATACCATACTCAGCATTCGGATCGTAAAAAACGGGCTTCTCGGCCTGCCAAAGCGACTGATGCACGTGCGCCGCGCTCCCAACCATATGTTGGTCCCACTTCGGTAAAAAACTTATAGCATGACCCTGCTGCCATGCGATTTCTTTTGCGGCATGTTTGGCAATTGTATGATGGTCGGCACATCGTAAAGCTGCATCATATCGGATATTTAATTCTTCTTGACCGCGCTCTGCCTCACCCTTTGAACATTCGACAGGAATACCCGCGTTGAACAAGTGATTACGCAGGGGACGCATTATATTCTCTTCTTTAGAGGTCTGAAAAATGTGGTAGTCCTGATTGTAGCCGCTGATCGGTTCTAAATCTCGAAATCCGCCTTTTCGAATTTGATCGAAACTTTTTTCGAAAATAAAGAATTCCAGCTCAGTGGCTGCTTTTAACTCGAATCCTTTCTCACGCAGCCGCTCAATCTGACGTTTAAGTACTTGCCTCGGTGAATGCGGAACAGCTTGATGCGTGCGATGATCTAAGACATCACACAGCACCATCACCGTGCCATCAAGCCAGGGAACTGGCCGTAAAGTCTCTAAGTCTGGTTTCATGACAAAATCACCATAACCCTGCGACCATCCAGACGAAGCGTAGCCTTCTGGTGTTGCCATTTCTAAATCGGTGGCCAGCAGATAATTACAGCAGTGCGTTTCTGCATACGAAGAATCAATAAAGTTTTGCGCATGAAACCGTTTCCCCATAAGTCGGCCCTGCATGTCTACCAAACAAACAAGAACCGTATCGACCAAGCCACTTGAAACTTGGTTTTTTAACTGATCATACGTCAGATTACCGGGCATCATTTGATTCCTCTTTTGTTATTCTAAATTAACCATGGCGATATCCTTGCCAAACCATGAATAACCGGAGTGTTACCCATACTGCCCCGAATCAACAATTTCCTTTGATTAAGGTGTCACCCTAATCAACTTAGGCTAATCATTCAAAACAAGAAAGTGCGGTGGTTCAAGCTTTATGTATAGACATCAAAACTTAGGTCTAGTGACATCAAAATAGCATGCTCTCGTCCATTCTCTGCAGGATAATAATTCTTTCGCATACCGGATTCATTGAAGCCCTCCGAGTGGTAGAGCGCAATGGCGCGATGATTAGACTCTCTTACCTCTAAGAAAAAAATAGTGCTATGGCGCGTCATGGCTTTTTGAATCAACGCACGGAGCATCCAGCGCCCAAATCCGTTACGCGAGAGGCTTGGCTCAACACATAAATTGAGTAGATGCGTTTCATCAAGCACATTAGAAAGAATGCTATGACCAACGATTTGCCGATCATACCTTAACACCCAACAATCATTTGTTGATGCCACACAATCTTCGAGCACTTTTCTCGACCAAGAAATAGGGTAAGCTGCACGCTCAATACGCATAACCGTATCAAGCTGATCAAGCTGCATCGGGGTAAGCTCGAGCAATACAGAGGCCTGATCAGCCCTCACTATTTACTCGACTGCATTAACTGAGGCGCCGCCTTTATTTCAGACCAAAGAACACGTTTCTTGCTGGAATCTATCAAGCAATCACTTAGAGACACAGAGAAACAATCGAGCCTCTTGAGGGGCATAGCTTTCAGTTCGTTTCGCAAGACCTTATCGGCGCCCAAAAATAAGACATGTTCTATTTCCGGCGTTGACCATTGCGCCAGCCATTTAGAAAAAAGCTGTAAGCCCTGCTCTCGCTCCAAACCTGGCAACGTAGTGTCGTGAAATACGGGCCATGAAAAGCAGCCGAGCATATCAGGCGTGGTTATTTTTCCCATGAACGTGCAGAGAATATTTTTGAGTAATCGCTGCTCGAGCGCAAAGGGCTGCTGCACATCGCTCTCACAAACAACAAGCGTATTCTGCAGCCGATAGATCCGCGCAAAGACTTGCCAAGGTGCCAAAATTCCGGCATCCATCGGCTGACTTCGCGCAGATTCTGAACTAGATAAGGCCTCATTTAGCGACGTTTTTGGTAACTGAGGCACCACACTCGCTTCCGGCGAAAATTCTTTTAGCAATGCCTCAGTACGCTGCGCTGCGCTGTATGCCGACTCGCTTGCTTCTGGAATAGACGGCACTAAGGCCTGAACATAATAAGACGACTCGGAACCAGACACCTGCGCCGGCAGGAAGTCCTTAACTGCTCGTGAAATTTCATCTTCCGAACACGTTTCTGGCGCGAGCTGAAATTGTGGCGATGGTTTTGCACCTGTCAAACGCTTGCGGGCAAACCATGCTCGCAAGCCTAGCTGTTTGAGATAATGACCTCTCTCGTGAACCCGCAATGCAACTCTCCGTTGAATATAACGACTAGACATCCCCTTGCGGATGCTGCTTGTTATCACTGCCTTCCATCAAATTTAACGCATGTAAGTAGGCTTTGGCAGATGCGATTACTATATCGGTATCTGCGCCCAAACCATTCACGATGCGGCCGCCTCGCTCTACACGAACCGTTACTTCACCTTGCGAATCCGTGCCACTGGTAATGTTATTCACCGAGTAAAGTTGCAAGTTAATACCCGATTCAACAATCGTTTCAATCGCACTGAACGTGGCATCAACCGGGCCGCTGCCGGAGGCTTCTTTTGTCACCTCCTGCCCATCCGCGATTAGCGTCACTTTAGAGACAGGCATGACACCCGTCTCTGAATTAACAGACATGCATACGAGTTCAAAGCGATCTTTTTGACTAGCGGCTGTTGTGCTACTGACTAATGCGTGCAGATCTTCATCAAAAATTTCATGCTTTTTGTCAGCAAGCTCTTTGAAGGCGGCAAACGCTTTATTTAGTTCCGTTTCGGACTCTAGGGAAATACCTAATTCTTCGATACGCGTGCGAAACGCATTACGCCCCGAATGCTTACCCAATACCAAGCTGTTCGTATGCCACCCCACATCTTGCGCCTTCATAATTTCGTAGGTTTCGCGATGTTTCAAAATACCGTCCTGGTGAATACCCGATTCATGAGCAAAAGCATTCGCCCCTACAATTGCCTTATTTGGCTGCACAGGGAAACCCGTAACAGTTGATACCAACCGTGACGAAGGCACAATGTGTGAAGTATCCAAACGCGTCTCAACATTGAATAAATCTGAACGAGTACGTACCGCCATAACAATTTCTTCCAACGAGGCATTTCCCGCGCGCTCGCCTAACCCGTTAATCGTGCATTCGACTTGTCGCGCACCATTAGCCACAGCAGAGAGCGAATTGGCGACCGCGAGCCCTAAATCGTTATGACAATGAACAGAGAATATTGCTTTGTCAGAATTTGGAATGCGCTCTAACAAGGTTTTGATGGTGACACCAAATTGGTCAGGAATCGCATAGCCAACTGTATCGGGAATATTAATTGTCGAGGCGCCTGCATCAATTGCAGCCTCAATAATACGGCATAGAAAATCGATTTCTGAACGCCCCGCATCTTCACATGAGAACTCAACATCATCCGTGTAAGAACGGGCCCGTTTTACCGCTTTAACTGCCTGCTCAACAACCGCATCCGGCGCCATTTGTAACTTATACTTCATGTGAATGGGCGACGTCGCGATGAAGGTATGGATACGAGAAGCATTCGCCCCTTTAAGTGCTTCTGCTGCACGGTCTATATCTTTATCAAGCGCGCGCGATAGGCTACAAATCCTAGAATCTTTTATCGTTTCTGCAATAACCTTAACCGACTCGAAATCCCCCTGACTGGCGATGGCGAACCCTGCTTCAATCACATCTACACGCATTTTTTCCAATGACTTCGCGATACGTAGTTTTTCCGCTTTCGTCATCGATGCACCCGGGCTCTGTTCGCCGTCACGCAAGGTGGTATCAAAAATAACTAACTGGTTTTTGTTGGACATGTCTTAGTCTCCAAACACATTAACTCGTCAAAAAAAGGATATATACTGAGAAGGGGATATAGTATGCCTTACGGCAGGAGTCGAGCACTGAGAAGAGACAAAGAGATATCAGCCAAACTGCGGTTGTTCAAGCGCTTAAACGCAACGTTATTTTCAATTGGTGTGTGCATTTTTTTATGGTCTTAATTACAAAGGGCGTCCCGCTTACTGCGAGCGTGTCAGCACTTAAACTATAACTTTACTATTGAACTTTGCCAAGCTCTGCGACACACTTTATGCTCCGGCACCATATCGAAGCTCTAACTTAGGTTGCGGTATGTGATCTGTCTGACATTGTCAGGAAACAGAACAGGTTGTGCATAGACCGATTAAAATAACAAAAGAATACCTAAACAAAATATCTAGAAATAACGCTCTTCCAATTGTGGTAAAAGCGCAATGTCCGACACTGACCAGGAGATTCACAATGAACCTCAAGAAATTACTTATCCTTTCCTTAACAACCGCAGTGAGTGCAAGCTGCCTCGCTATTGAGAAGAAAAAAATCTGTACATGGGATCCTGTCGGTAAAAGCGGCCCTGTTATGGAGTTCTATTCAGATCTTAAACCCAAGGCACTCGCATGGGGACTCGATCTTGAATTTATTGCTTATACGGATGAAAAAGTGGCGTCAAACGACTTTAAAGCGGGCGTTTGTGACGCTACACATTTAAGCGCGATTCTTTCACGCCAATATGTTCCGTTTGGTGGCACGCTGGATGCAATAGGCGGCATTACGACAGACTCAGGTTTGGCGAAAGTGCTGGCAACAATAGCGAACCCTAAAGCTGGAAAGGTATTAACTAACGGCCAATATGAGATGGTCGCCTCGTTCCCAGTAGGCTCAATGTTTGCGTTTGTGAACGATCGAAACATTAATAATGTTGCGGCATTTAGCGGGAAAAAGATTTCTGTCCTTAACGAAGACCCTCAGGCACATAAACTCGCCGATATGGCCGGCGCTTCGCCTGTCGGCACCTCCCTTGCAACATTCTCAGGGCAATTCAACAACGGAAATATCGACATTCTTTTGATGCCTGCACTGGCCTATAACACTTTTGAGCTTTATCACGGCCTCGGAGAAAATGGCGGCATTCTAGATCATAAAATGTATTATGGCATGCTGCAAACGGTCATACGAAAATCAGCATTCCCAGAAGATTTTGGTACGCGAATGCGCAAATATGTTGTAAATCGCCTTAAAGATATCAACAAACTAGTCGCCGACGCAGAGGCCGAGATTCCAGCAAAATATTGGATCAAAACGGATCAAAAGACGAAAGACGAACTCGAAAAGTTTAGCCGAGAGATTCGGGTCGCATTAAAGGCTGAAGGTAAAATGGACGCAAAGGCCCTCAAGTTGCTTTGGAAAATTCGATGCGCAGAGAACCCAGAAAAAAGTGAATGCGCCACGCCAGAATAAGCCGAGCATTAGGAGTTACACCAGGGCAAGCCAGAGTGGGTTGCCCTGGTGCAGTCATACGACTTCCAGTCGTTAACTTTTGCGCCTGTAGCGTCGAGCCTACCTTCGGCTAACAACTTATACGACACCTAAGGCTCATTCAAGCATTTGCCATTATCTGACAAGACCATCATCGTTTCGGAGAACGTTTTGGCAAAGCGCCTTAATCACAACAAGACAACGATTTCTATAAGGCTTTACACTCAAAGCCCATCAAAGACCCTTAATCGGATATTACGCCACTCTTAACGTCTGGTTTTAAGCGCCTAGATAAGTTCCGTATCAAGCAAATAGACCCTAACTACTTAGTATCAACATCTCAACATTCCCAAAGTAGATACAACGCGCTCAATCACAGGGATTTCTCATCCCTCCTATCTCACGAAAATCATGCACAAGGCTACAAAGAGTATGTCGTGACAAAAAAGCAATCACAGACCCAATGCGTCGAAATCACAAGTACCTCAAAACACAGTCAAAAAAAAACCCCAGTAGGTAATCCTACTGGGGTTTCGTATTTAAAGCCTGACGATGACCTA
>ENA-OSET01003050-OSET01003050.1-sediment-metagenome-genome-assembly--contig:-NODE-3050-length-15638-cov-2.545659_pt1 | contig 15638 bp, 6 predicted proteins | sample MGYA00237882_ERZ534229 | MGnify/ENA primary metagenome ERZ534229 (study PRJEB26408, sample SAMN06266212) | sediment metagenome | isolation source: Hudson Canyon methane seep mesocosm | place: USA:Hudson... | reverse complement strand
GTTCTTGCGGCCACTCACTAACGGCCAGCATTTTTGGCTGTTCAAATTGCTCCCACAATGCTTCGGTGACAAACGGAACATAGGGGTGCATTAGCTTCAACAAAGTCGAATAAGAATAGGCCAGTACTTGATTGTCTTCGTCGGTACGTTCCGGTTTTTTATCCATTTCCAAATACCAGTCACAAAATTCACCCCAGAAAAAACTCCGCAGTGAGTCAACAACATCTGATAAACGATGTGCTTCCAAGCCGGTTTGTGAGTGCCGGATCAAGTCATTCAATCCATGTAGAAGCCATTGTGCCAACTCGGAATGTACTTTTTCCGGAGGAGCGGTTGGTGTTCCAAGTGGAATTGTCAGCAAAATATAACGCCCTGCGTTCCATATTTTATTGGCAAAACGACGGCAGCTTTCCATTTTTTCCGGATAAAGCCGCAAATCCTGACCAGGTCCGGTACCTTGAATCAAGGCCAGCCTCAAGGCATCTGTTCCGTGCTCAGCAATACTTTCCAACGGGTCTATACAGGTTTCAGGAACTGATTTTGACATTTTCTTACCATCACGGGTTCGCACAAGTCCGTGCAGATAAACTGTCTTAAACGGCACATTCTGCAACATATAAGTCGTCATCAAAATCATCCGTGCCACCCAGAAAAACAATATATCATAACCTGTTTCCATGATATTTGTTGGATGGAATTTCTGAAAATCTGGACTGCGCTCCAACAAATCTTCCAGAGACAAAGAGTAATTTTTTGCCAGTTCCGGATCAATCAAAGTGCTCCAGGTCCATAGTGCAGACGAAAACCAGGTATCCAGCGTGTCCGGATCTTGTTCCCAACCATCGAACTCTTCCGGCGGACGAATGCTGGCCAGTGTTTCTCCATCTTTGTAATAAACCGGAATACGGTGTCCCCACCAAATTTGCCTTGAAATACACCAATCCTGTAAATTTTCTACCCAATAAAAATAAGTGGAATCAAAGCGTTCCGGAACCAATTTAATATCGCCGGAACGAACTACATCAATCAAAACCTCTTTGAGGCTTTGCTTTTTTCCATGCCAATCGACAGCCGGTTTATTGACGTCTATAAACCACTGTTCGCGAATTTGCGGTTCAATTGCACCTCCACCGCGACTGTTGAATGATTTACTGTGCACGTATCCAGAATCTGTATTGACCAGCAGTCCTTTTTCACGAAGTTTTTCCATAATTTTGGGACGTGCCTCGTCAATTCCCATTCCGGCAAATTCCTGTGCAATTGGAAGTAATTTACCATCAAAATCAATTATTGGTTCTTTGTCCAAACCGTGCCGCTCAGCAATACCAAAGTCAACATGATCGTGCCATGGGGTAATTGTCATCACTCCAGTTCCAAATTCCGGATCAACGGCTTCATCTTTGATGATGCTGGCAGTGATTTTTCCATTGATCCATTCGCAATCAAATGTATCGCCGTGTTTGTATTGCGTATATCGTTCATCATCAGGATGCATCACCACATATTTGTCGCCAAACTTGGTTTCCGGACGTACAGTACCAATTTGGAAAGGGCCGTATTGAAAGGTGAAAAATGGTGATTGCGTGTCTTTACGTTCTACTTCATCATCTGAAACATTGGTTTTGAGATTCGGATCCCAGTTTACAATACGTGGTCCACGATAAATCAATCCATTTTCGTACATCCGCACAAAAGTTTCATTCACACAGCGATTGAGCTGCGGATCCATCGTATAACGTTCGCGGCTCCAGTCACAACTTGATCCCAGCGCTTTTACCTGATTGCGGATGGTACCCTGGGAGCTTTCCACATATTCTGCAATACGCCGCAAAATTTCTTCACGTCCCAGTACTTCCCGTGGATCAGCAATGCCTTCCTCTTTTTTAATTTGCTGCAAAACCACATTTTCAGTGGCAATGGCTGCATGATCGGTTCCCGGTAGCCAAAGTGCTTCATGGCCCTGCATTCGGTGCCAGCGAATAAAAATATCTTCCAAAGCCAGCATCACTGCATGACCGACATGCAGTTGTCCGGTGGCATTTGGAGGCGGCATGGAAATGGTGAAAGCAGGTTTGTTGGAATGTGCATCGGCGCGAAACGCATCGCTGTTTTCCCATTGTTCTGCAATTTTGGATTCAAAAGCTTGGGGGTCGTAAGCTTTGGCTAATGAAGTCATTTACTAATTTTAATAAAACTGGGATGAAGATTGGGAAGCTACAACTGTTAAAACAGCTGGGAGTACCTCGTTTTGAGTACAAATCAGCATCAACGTTCAGGCAATTTTTTTGGCAAGTCCACAGCACCTTTTGTATTTTTTACCACTTCCACAAGGACATGGTTCATTGCGTCCTACAGTGTACTGTGCACGGACAGGTTGTGGTTTTTTCTTTTTTGTTTCGGTTCCGTCCGGCATCTCGACTTCTCCATGTATGAATTCCACATCCTTCAGTAACAATGCTGGTTCAGGTTCTGCAATGGGGCGGGCAATTGTTAATTTGAAAAAAGTGCTGATGGCCTCATTATCAATTCTGTTCATCAAATTAGAAAACATTTCAAAAGCCTGTTTTCTGTATTCGTCCAGCGGTTTCTTCTGAGCATAACCAACGAGGCCGATTCCTTCCCGCAAAATATCCATTGAAAGCAGGTGATCTTTCCAAAGATTATCGTTAACTTTTAACAAAATTTGTCTTTCCAGGTCAAGGATCATTTGGCCCAATATTTCTTTGCGATCTTCAGTAGAAACATCAGGCTCAAAATTAAGCTCTGCAACATTACGGAAGAACTCAATTTTTTCTTTGTACAAATCTTCAATCCAGCCATAAAATTTTTCTGAATATTCATCCGTGTTAAGTTCATCTTCAAACCATTTTTCGTTTGGAACCTTTGAAAAAGCCCCTTCAAATGCACGGTTGAATCCCTGAACATCCCATTGATCTACATATTTATCCTGACAATTCTGCTCCATCAGTTGGTCTACCACACCATCGCACATTTCTAAAATCAGATTCTGCACCTCTTCTCCAAGAATTTCTCTGCGCCTGCCATAGATGATGGATCTTTGCTTTTCCATCACATCATCATATTCAAGAACGTGCTTCCGGATATCAAAGTGATAACCTTCCACCTTCTTCTGTGCATTCCCAATAGCCTTGGTGATGAATACATGCTCAATCGGTTCATCCTCTTCAATGTTAAGCTTATCCATCAAGTTTGAAATACGTTCTCCACCAAATATCCGCAGCAAATCATCTTCAAGTGAGAGCAGGAACTGAGATGCACCTGGATCCCCCTGCCGTCCGGAACGTCCCCGGAACTGGTTGTCGATTCGGCGACTGTCATGCCTTCCTGTACCTAAAACAAACACACCACCTACTTCAAGAGTTTCAGGTGAAGGCTTTATGTCTGTACCACGACCAGCCATGTTGGTTGCAATAGTCACTGCCCCAAATTGGCCTGCATTTGAGATTATTTCCGCTTCCCTTTCATGATGTTTTGCATTAAGAACTTCGTGTTCAATACCTGATTTCTTGAGCAATTTACTGATGGCCTCAGACACCTCGATGGAAACTGTACCCACTAAAACCGGCTGCCCCTTTTCGTTAAGTACTTTGATACGATCAACAGTTGCACGATATTTTGCATCAACCGTTTTGAAAACTACATCTGAAAGATCCTTTCGAATCAACGGTTTATTTGTGGGAACTACAACAACTCCCAGGTTGTAAATTTTCTTAAATTCATTTTTTTCTGTTTCCGCAGTTCCGGTCATTCCAGAAAGTTTCTCGTACAACCGGAAATAATTTTGGAAAGTTATCGTCGCCAGTGTCTGGTTTTCACGCTCAACATTGACGCCCTCTTTTGCTTCCAGGGCCTGGTGCAGTCCGTCGCTAAAGCGCCGTCCTGGCATCAGTCGTCCGGTAAACTCATCAACAATGATTACCTGACCTTCCTGAACAACATAATCGACATCATTTTTAAACAGGTAGTGCGCTTTAAGTGCCTGGTTAACATGGTGTAAAATTTCCATGTTTTCGTAATCAAACAGACTTGTATCTTTAACCAGCTGATCCCTGAGACGCCCTTCAATTTTTACAGAACCCTGGTCTGTCAGGTTGATACTGCGGGCCCTCTCATCGAGCGCATAATCTCCATCACGCACAATATCGTGGTCTTCCAGTTCTTCCAGATTTTCGGCAATATTGTGCATTTGATCCTGAGGTAGTTTGCCCACCTCCTCCTTACGGATTTCACGACTGAGTCCGTATACGAACTTATTTATTTGATGATATTTATCTATGTTATCTTCAGTTGGTCCACTGATAATCAACGGAGTCCGTGCTTCGTCTATCAGTATACTGTCAACCTCATCTACAACTGCAAAGTTAAATTCTCGCTGAACATAATCCTCCAGGGAAAACTTCATGTTGTCGCGTAAATAATCAAAACCGAACTCGTTGTTTGTACCGTATGTAATATCTGCTTCATATGCAGCGCGGCGTTCTTCATCATAAATTCCATGCTGAATCAAGCCGACAGACAAACCAAGAAACTCAAAAATTGCTCCCATCCATTTGCTGTCACGTTTCGCCAGATAATCATTAGGCGTGATGATGTGTACACCTTTTCCAGTAAGTGCATTGAGATAAACAGGACAGGTTGAAGACAAAGTTTTTCCTTCACCGGTTGCCATTTCAGCGATGTTTCCGTGATGCAGCGCCAAACCTCCCTGTAACTGAACGTCGTAATGGCGTTCTCCAATAACACGCAGTGAGGCTTCCCGAACGAGTGCAAAAGCTTCTGGAATCAGCTCATCCAGAGCTACTCCTTTTTCAAGTCGTGTTTGAAATGCTGTAGTTTTTTTTGGAAATTCTTCATCTGCCAAGGCCTGAATTTCCGGTTCAAGCGCATTTATTTTGTCCACCACTTTCCGGTAGCCCTTCAGTGTTTTTGCGTTTTCATCGCCAAAAATATTTTTAACTTTTTTCCACATAAATTCCTTTTGCCACATTTGGCATTGTGAGGACAGAAGACGGAGTTTGTTTGATTATGTAATGAAAAGTGATAAATTTGTGAAAAATAATTCTCTCATTTGCAAACTCAGTCTAACTAAAATCAAATCATGTAAGTTTAGCAAAACCTAAGTGCAGGGTCAAGAACTACAAAGTTTTGGCAACACTGTAAATTCCTGAACAATAACTTGCAATTCTGAGGGTTTAGCTTATCTTCAAGATAGATTCAATCTTTATAGAGAGCCCAGAGGAATGAGATTTTTTATTCTGTATCTGCTGTTGATACTAACTTTGTCAGGAGGATGTTATCCGGAATCACTGAACTATCGCCCCGGATGGGGAACACAGTGGATTGATGGTACTTTACTGGAAGAAAACGGAAATGACCTAAAATCCAAAGGATTCGTCGTTGTTCTTGAATATTATTCGCAATTTATTCAATTTGAAAACGAATCCCCTCTTTATGCGCCAAAGGCAAGGCTGGTTTTTCCAGAAGAGGATGGACGTTTTCGAATACACTTTGATCTCGAAGCTTCAGCGATTGAATTAGTTTTTGTCGCGTCCGGTTACACTATGGAGCGTTTTCGTTTTAGACGACAAATTGGAATTGGCAAACTGCACTTTGATGCAAAATTGTCACAAAGTGAAATGTGGCGGAATCAATTTCTTCTGCAAACTGGCCCATTTTTGGACAATTTCATTCTTGAACAGCGTTATCAGATGCCAGATTCTCAACAACTTTTTATCGGAGAATGGTTAGATAATGAGCGCAGCAAATATTCGGCAGGCAACTGAACTTCAAAAAATTAATCACTCAAAAAATGTTCTGATTTTTTCACCATCGTGAAATGCATAGAAAACAGCACTCAGCGCAGCTGTTTTACCCACCTCAACGTGACCCTCCGAGTCCAGACTAATCAGCCCATATAAATAATTGAAGTCGTCACTTTCATGCATTGTTCTGGTAACTGCCTCATTCAGCAACATTCCATCCCCAACCCTGGTTACTACCTTTGCAGCAGCGGCTTGCTGGGTAATTTGTTCACCAATTCCTGTACAGGAAACACCTGCTTTTGTGGAGGCATATGTTCCGGCTACTGTTGGACTGTCACTGACACGTCCAGGAATTTCACAACCGATTCCGCCAGTTGATGTTCCGGCAAATATATGTCCATCTTTGTCAAGCGCCACGGCTCCTACTGTTCCGTGAATTCCGGCACAATTACTTTTGTATTCGTGCAGGCGAAACTCAGTTTCCGGATTGTATTCGGGAATGCCTTTTGTTCGACAGAATTCAGTTGCCTGTGCAGAACTTAAAATAGAATGTTTTTCTCCGGACAGCAATGCTGCTGCTTCAATTGGATTCCGGATATTTTGAACATTGATCACGCCAGAAAACCGATTATTAGTGCCGTCCATTAAGGCTGCGCTCATGCGTATCTGACCGTCTGCCTGAAGCTTGGATCCAGTTCCGGCGTTGTAAACAGGATCATCCTCCAGCATCCGGACAGCATGCCGAACGGCATCTTCTGCAGAGCGTTTTTGAAGTACTTCAAATGTCTCTTCCCATATCTTACAAAGGGAATCATGCATTTTCTGAGCTTCAGTCGTTTTCCCTTCCAGACTTCCTGCTCCACCATGAATGACTAATTGCTCCATGTTTTTAAGTATTACGTCCAACCATCACAAACGCAGACCAATAAAATGGAGCACTCCACTGAACATCATCCAGCATTTCCAGACGCGCTTCACGCATTGCTTCCCGGGCAGGCATCCCAGCAAGGAATTTGTCATAGAATTTGGTCATCAATAATTGCGTTCCGGCATCGCTGACTTCCCAGAATGAATTGATCACGTTTTTTACTCCGGCTTCCTGAAAAGAGCGGCGTAAACCATAGACGCCTTCGCCTTCGTGAATCTCTCCCAAACCAGTTTCGCAAGCAGAAAGAACAACCAATTGGGTTCCGGCTAAATCCAAACTCAAAACTTCCATAGCTGTTAAAACTCCATCGTTGTCGGTGTCAATTTCCCCAAGCATGGAAGCATTCGCGTTCAAACCGGCAAAAGCAAGTCCTGCGCGCAGCAACGGATTATCCGCAGGCGGCGGAACGCTGCTCGAGCCCCGACTTAAACCCTTCAGGCGTTTTTTCAACTTTTCGTCTTCTTTGAGAAAAAATCCATGAGTTGCAATGTGTAGAACTTCTGGAGGTGCAGACATTTCCCGGAGCAGTTTTTCTTCTGCAACTCTTTGTGAAAAGATGGCGGTGTTCCGATCCTTTGTGTCTGAAACTTCCTTGATAACTTCTCCTTCTTTTTCTGCTCCGGGCAGCGGGTCAAAATTCAGTCCGCGCAATCCGGACCCCATGCGAGCACCTCGCACAACACTTCGGGATCGTTTGTGAGTTACTTCTCGAGCTGCTGGAGTTTTAAGGATTTTATCAGAATCATAGTCCGGCCCCGCAATAATCATCAAATCACCTTTTGCGGCAAGCAATGGATCGAGAGCCAAATCTCTTGCGGAACTTATGATGCGTAAATCAAAATTTTCCAGCAAATAACTGTCATCAGAATCTGTTAAAACATCAAAAGGTAAAACATTTAAGAGACTGTCTGGCGAAATAAAAATCGATGCTGTTTCTCCCAATGATTCTGTGAGTGGTTGCCAAAGAATCTCCCAAAGATCATAGGCAACGCTTTTAATGTCCTCATCTTCTGCTCCCTCATCCTGAACAATTTCTCGCAATTCCATGACAATAGCACTGATCAATTCTAAATCTTCGTATTCAACAAAACTGAACTCTCCTGCATTTACTACAACTGCTAACATACGCAGTGAATCATCCTCGCCGCGAAAACTCATAAAATCAACCATTGCATTTTCTCCCATTCCCTCAACTACTTCGTCCACTGTAACTTGCTTTGTGGACTGCCGGAAACGCACACTTTGCTCTCCAAGTTTTAGTTGGAGCATGTTAACTTTTTCCTCCAAATCAAAAATGATTTTTGGAAACTCCTTCCGGTTTTCATCGGTTGGTCCGGACAATGTGAGTCCTGCTAATGTTTTGCGGGTTTGGGTCAAGTCTTCCGTTATTGCCTGCAATTCAGGTGAACCAGACAGCATTATGACTTGTTGAGTTTCACTGGTAATTTTAAGTAAAATACCTTTACGCCGCAAACTCACTTCAAAAAGATCACGCGCAGTACGTTCGTCATCCAAACTCAATAGCATCCGAATCAAAGCATTTTGTTCCGGTCGGTGCAAACTGATGTAAGATTGGCGTGTATTGTCTCCCGCAACCCAAAGCACCCGATCCAAAAATGCATTTCTGCGTTCAAAGCCTGTCATAAACAATTTGTATGCTTCTTCCGTTTTACCCATAATTTTGAGCAAATCTGCCAGGTTATTCAGAGTTTCAAAAGTATAAGGATGATTTTCGCCCAAAACTTCTTCTTCCAGCTTTAGCGTTTCCTGAAACATTTTAAGTGCCTCGTCCAACTTTTCCTGCACCACAAAAAGCTCACCCATATCATTCATACTGCGCAAAGTGTCGGCATGACGTTTACCAAAAACCTTGGTTCTTCCTGCCAAAGCCTCCATCAAATGTTTTTCCGCAGCTTCCAAATTTCCAAGTGATTTTTGAACACGCCCCAGATTATTAAGGGCTTTCAAAGTATTTTGATGTTCTGCACCAAGTAATTTGCCCCATTGAGAGTGAACTTTGGTGAAGATTGGTTGGGCTTCGTTGTAACGTTCATCCCGTAAATAAAGATAGGCAAGGTTATTTTGATTTGCAATGGTGTTTGTGTGATTTTCGCCAAATACTTCTGTGTTGAGTTGAATTACTTTTTTATAATTCAATTCTGAACGCATAAAGTCACCTTGAGATTCATTAAGAAAAGCAAGGTTGTTCAGCAAAGCCAATGAGGTTGGATGTTTCTCTCCCTGAATTTTTCCGGAAATTGCAAAGGCTTTTTTGAAAAGTGGTTCTGCTTCATCATACAAACCCTGATTTTCCAACAATAAGGCAAGGTTGTTCATTACAGAAACTGTCTGTGGTGTTTCTTCACCAAGTGCAGCAATCATCACTTTTAAAGATTGTCTAAAAAGTTTTTCTGCTTTTTGATAATCACCCAGGCGGCGCCGAACGCTAGCCAAATTATTCAGGTCGCCGGCTGTATTTGGATGCGCCTCTCCAAGCAATGCTAAGTCGACCTCGTAAACCTGCTGATGTAAAAGCAATGCCTTTTTTAGCTTGCCCGTATCTTCATATAACTGGGCAAGATGACTCCTGGCCTGTATAACAAGAGAATCTTCCTCACCATATTCTGCAACTGCACCCTGCATACTCTCTAAAAACAATTTTTCGGCCAGAGAAAATTTTCCTTGCTGACGATAAATTTCAGCAAGATTTTCCTTGCTCGCCAAAATCAGAAAACTCGTTTTATTCATAACCTCTAGCATTAAAGGCAATGCTGTTTCAAACAATTCCTGAGCAGGTTTTAATTTCCCCTGTGTCAGGTACAGCTGTGCTAAGTCAGCCATTGAAGATAGAGTTTCCGGAGAATTTTCGCCCAAGACCTTTTTGTAAGCTTTCAGTGCTTCACTAAGCATTCCTTCTGCTTCACCGATACGTCCCAATTCCTGTAAATTCAGACCAAGAGCTCTCAATCTGGCAGCACGTTGTGGATCATCTTCAGTGGTAAGCCTAAGAGCTTCCTGTAAAACCGGTTCTGACATTTCCGGATCAATTGATTTGAGAAATCCACCATAGTTGTCAAGAACGGAAAGTGTAGTCGCATCACTTTCACCAAAAGCAGAAACTGAAGTTTCAAGAGCTACCTGGTAAATCTGATTCGCCTCTTCAAGTTGATCTAATTCTCCATGGATTTGTGCCTGTAACAACATACTGGAAATGGTTTTTAATGCACCTGAACCAAAAGCTACTTCTGCCAGTGAAACTGATTCCTGTGCTGAATTCAAGGCTCCTTCAAGATTACCTTCCTGATAAAGCTGTTGAATTTCTGACTGACGTAAATTCCATAACTCTGCAGCCTTTTCCGGAGTTGTTTGAGAAAAGGAAGTATTATTCAGGGGAAGTATCTGAAGCAAAGTTAAGATCAACCCTAAAAAACCGAATTTAAAAATTGAATTACTCTTTCGCATGGGGACCTCTTAAGTTAGTTGTATAACCAATCATACATTACTCACATCAATTTTGCCAACAATCTAAAATCTACCTGATTGAGGAGTACAACATCGTTAACATGTTTAAACCTCATTAGTAAAGCTGTTCTAAATCTTCAGCTACTAAATAAACGGCGTATGTAAAAACTGCTGGTTACTTTTTTTGAAAAATTAACCGCCGAAACGTGCTTGGGCAACTTCCAATTTATGTGAGGAAGTCTCCCACTGGCTGAGATGTGTAGAAAGTTGAGCACTCAATTTTTCTTTTTCGGTTTGTAAATTCTGTATTTCCTCAGGCGATGCTTGCTGATAAAAATTTTCAACTCCAAATTTTGCCTCAATTGCAGAAATTTTTTGTTCACCCTCTTCAATCAGTGTTTCAAAACGTGTAGACTGTTTTTTTAATTTTGATATTTCACTCTGAAGTTTTTTTCGTTCAGCATTGCTCAATTCCTGAGTTGAAGGTGTCGCTTTTGTTTCCCGGTGTGTCGTAGAAAGAGGCTGATCCCGGCTTAGATAGTCATCACCATATTTTTCAAGGTATTCCTGATAGCTCCCGTAAAAGTCGCGGACACCATGTGGAGTTAATTCCAGGATATGAGTTGCAACTTTGGAAACAAAATGCCGATAGTGACTTACCACCAAAACAGTACCTTCAAATGCTTTCAAAGCATCACCAAGTGCCGCAACACCTTCCAGATCCATATGATTTGTAGGTTCATCGAGGATTAAGACATTCCTTTTTTCCAGCATTATTCTTGCAAATAGCAAACGGGCAGATTCTCCTCCACTCAATGCAGTAACCTGTTTAAGCGCTTCATCTCCGGACAGTAAAACTCGACCTAACAAACCACGGATAGCTCCAATCGGTTCGTGTGGTGCAGTTGCATAAAGCCAGTCGTAAGCACTGATTTTTCCACGTAAATGTTCATGGTGATCTTGGGCAAAATAAGAGGTATGAGTTTCATAACCCCACTCGAAAGTACCTTCGTCTGCAGAAAGCTGAGCAAGAATAATTTTCAGTAAAGTTGATTTTCCAATACCGTTTGGACCAATGATAGCGACTTTTTCACCCCGTTGAATTTCAAAAGATACATTTTTCAGAACCTCAGTGTTCCCAAACTTTTTACTCACATCTTTTACAGTCAGCACAGTTTTTCCGGAGGGTCGAAACTGCTCAAAGCTTAGGTCTGGAGATATCCGGGAGGAGCGCTTTACCTCCGGCACCTCCATTTTATCGAGTTGTTTGACACGTGACTGGGCTTGCCGAGCTTTGGTAGCTTTTGCACGAAAACGATCTACAAAGGCCTGTAGTTCAGCAGTTTTGCGCTCATAGTTTTCGATTTCTTTACGTTTCTGAGTTTCAGCCAGGGTTTTTGCTTCAAGGAACTGTTCGTAATTTCCAGTGTAAAGTCGTAATTCTTCGTAATCTATATCAATAATGTAACTGGCAACCACATTGAGAAAATTTCTGTCATGTGAAATAAAAATCAGGGTTCCTTCGAACTGTGTACACAAATAGTTTTCCAGCCAGTGGATTGAAACAATGTCCAGATGGTTGGTTGGTTCATCAAGCAGCAGCACGTCAGGTTGCTGAAAAAGCAATTGAGCTAAAAGTACACGCAATTTGAAGCCGCCGGAAAGTGCACTCATAGGACCAGTGTGAAATCCTGTACCAATCCCCAATCCAGATAACAACTCTGCAGCAAAAGGTTCAGCTACATAACCGTCTGCTTCAGCAATCATCTCTTCCAGTTGACCCAGCCTGTGACCGGATTGACTATCTAGATTTTCAGACTCAAGAATTTTTTCTTTTTCTCTAATAGCTTCGCATAAAGCGGGCTTTCCGAGGAGCACTACGTCAATAACTTTAATATTCTCATACTGAAAATGATCCTGCCTGAGAACTCCAAGTTTCAAGTCACGTGGTACAGATATTGTTCCGGAATTAGGTTTTTCTTCTCCAGCAATCAGCCGCAACAGCGTGGACTTTCCAGAACCATTTGCACCAACAAGCCCGTAGCTTTTACCTGGATTAAAGGTGACTGATGATTTTTCAAAGAGCGTTTTTTTGCCATAATTCATGGCTAAGTCAGCAATGCTGATCATTATTAATTAATTATCTTAAAATTGGAAATTACTTTAAAAGTTAGATTACTACCCTTATTGCTTTCTGTATAACAAAGAAGAATCGGCAGTATTTCGTCTTAATGTCAGAATGATTCTCAAACAATAAGCTTAGAAAAAAACTTGTTGAATCTCAACGCAATTCTAATTTGAAGTCTTTACAAAACTACTAAAACAAATATCTAAAATTAATATTTCCCTGTTTCTGGCACTCTGTGGTTGCCCGGCGCAAGATTTTACGCTATGTTGTGTTGTGTCCAAATTTCTAATCTGATTAAACTCTTTTCGTCTCATGCACCGTAATGCTAACTTCAGGGAATACAGTGAACATTTTGATTCGCTGCTTCCAGATCAGGATTCACTTCTTATTCAGTTGTGCGAGCATCTTTTCAAATCAGGATTTGTCTTTGTGGATGCTTCTGAAAATGAGCTTGAAGCAGGAGGATGGGTGATACGTGACTTTTTTGATCAGGAAGCTGAGGTACTTCGTACACTCGTTCCAAGAGAGCGTTATGTGGGTTTCATTGATTATGTTAAACAATTTAATTGGCCTGCAGAAATTCTGCAAAAAAAACTTTCTCAACGAATTCAGAAATCATTTGATCAACTGGCTAAAGGGAAACACCATCATTTCAATATTCGTTACAACATTTCGTATGGACTCCGTGAGCAAGAAAAACACCCCTTGTATGATTTCCTTTTGCACATCGAGACGTATTATAGTCTGGTTTTAGGTGGAGAGACACTGGAACAGGAAGACCAGGAAGAGGAACCGGATTTTTCAAAAACCAACTTCAAGATTGAAGACTTGAAACAGTTAAGAAGCCAGGTCCGGGAACGATTTGAAGGACGTGAACTGGTCAAAAATTTTCTGATGCACATTGCAAAAAAACGTGGTGTTTCAGTCGAAAGTTTAAATCCTGTAATAAAACAGGAGCGAAAAAACTCTCCAATAAAATTTTTGCGACCTTCACAACTAAATCCAACTGCTGAAAAACGAACCGCTCCAGATGTTGCAGAAATTCTTATTGCGGAAGAAAAAAATGATATTGTTGACAAACTGGACATCAGTTCAACACTGACTGAAGATCAGAATGAACTTTCAGAATTTCCTCCAGAGCCTGACTTGGAAACGGATATAGCAGAAACTGCAGAAGTCTTGATAGAGTCAAAAAAAGCAGAAGAGGGAATTTTTGAGGAAGAAACTGTGGCATCTCAAACTATTGAAGATGCTGCAGTTGAGGTTGAAGAAAAAGATGAGTTGAAAGAAAAAAATAATTACGAACCAGAAACTGAGGCAGATTCCTCAACTGTTACTACTGCCGATCTGTTGCTTAACTTTGAAGAGGATGAAGAGGATGAAGAAGATGAAGAAGATGAAGAGCTCGAAGAAGACGACAGCGGCTTGATTCTAGTTGGTTCTGACGAGACTGATGTGGTATTTGGCGGGGAAAAAATTTCAAAGGCTGCATTGGAAAAGTTTATTCGCCAGTATCCTGACAGTACACTCAGATTCCTTTTACGAAGTAGTTTGGATGGGAGACCTCTATCTACAGAAATTGATGCTATTTATTACAGCTGGGAGAAACGTGGATTGTCACGGGGACGGCTGAAAAAGTAACTACTAAAACTGATGGAATGGCCGGAAGTCCCTGATTTGCCGATTCTTGATCTACTTCAGAGCCTAAGAGACCGCATATATGATGTCTCACGATAAGTAGAGACCTAGCCTCTTTACAATTATCTTATTTTCTCAATTCTTCACTTAATTTTGAAAAATGTTCCAAGCTTCCCGGATTAGCAAGTGCTGATGTATTTTCAATATCTTCGCCTTTGATAGTTTGCAGTGCAGCCTTTTCCACCTTTTTTCCACTGATAGTTCTTGGCACATCCGGAATCGCTAAAATCCGTGCCGGAACATGACGCGGTGTAGTGTCACTACGAATAACGGTTTTTATTTTGGCAACTAAATTTTCATCCAACCGGATTCCGTCACGTAATACCACAAAAAGCACAATCCTCACATCACTCCCCCAAGGCTGTGCAACAACTATACTGTCCTCAATCTCCTTCATTTCTTCAACAGGACGATATATTTCAGCAGTACCAATTCTAACTCCACCGGGGTTAAGAACTGTATCACTTCTGCCATATACAATTATGCCCCCGCGTTCAGTAATTTCAATAAAATCTCCATGTGTCCAAACTCCCGGGAATTTTTCAAAATATGCTTTATGATACTTTTTACCATCCGCATCATTCCAGAAATAAATCGGCATAGACGGAAAAGGGTCAGCACAAACCAATTCTCCTTTTTCACAAACCACTGACTCGCCGTCTGAATTGTATGCAAGTGTATTCATACCCAGACTTTTGCACTGTAGTTCCTCAGAATAAACCGGAAGATTTGGGTTACCTCCCATAAAACATCCGGCAATATCAGTGCCGCCCGCAACTGACATTAGTGGGACATAAGCAACTTCCGCATAAACCCATGAAAACAAATCTGCCGGAAGTGGAGAACCTGTTGATAAAATTGCACGTAATGATTCCAGCTGATGATTTTGTTTTGGCGAATATCCGGTTTTACTGACAGTACCAAGAAACTTTGGACTTGTTCCAAAATGTGTGATCTGCTGTTCGTCTATTAAGCGCCACATTCGCCCAATGTCCGGGAATCCAGGTGCACCATCATACAAAATTAGAGTCGCTCCTGAAGCAAGACCACTTACCAGCCAATTCCACATCATCCATCCACAAGTAGTAAAATAAAAAACATTATCATTTTCTTTTATATCGCAATGTAACTGATGTTCTTTTAAATGTTGCAACAACACACCTCCAGTTTTGTGGCAAATACATTTTGGTTTTCCAGTTGTTCCACTTGAGTACAAAATTGTTAACTCGTGTTCAAAATCAAATTTATTAAAGACTAATTCTGAACTTTTTTGTTTGATTATATTTTTCCAATTATGTGTTGTGATACCTTTATATTTAGACAGTTTTTTTATTTCAGTCTCACCTGGATAATTTGAGATAACAACATGTTTGATAGTAGGTATTTTTTTAATTATCTCCGGTATTCTTTCTAAAATATTTATTCTTTTTCCATTATAAAAATATTCGTTAGTTACAAATAAAACTTTGGGTTTAATTTGAGAAAACCTTTCGATAACTCCGTTTATTCCAAAATCAGGTGAACATGAGGACCAGATGGATCCTATAGCAACTGTTCCCAAAAAAGCTTCTACTGTCTCTGAAATATTGGGCATGTAGGCAACAACCCGATCTTTTGATTTGATATTTAAATTTATTAA
>ENA-OSET01003047-OSET01003047.1-sediment-metagenome-genome-assembly--contig:-NODE-3047-length-15643-cov-3.540473_pt1 | contig 15643 bp, 14 predicted proteins | sample MGYA00237882_ERZ534229 | MGnify/ENA primary metagenome ERZ534229 (study PRJEB26408, sample SAMN06266212) | sediment metagenome | isolation source: Hudson Canyon methane seep mesocosm | place... | reverse complement strand
CAAAGCTGGTGGATGTTAGCCGTACTATTTACTGCACTAGGGCTTGGTTTACTCGCATTTGGGAAAGGGGCTTTACGCTGGGGTGGGTTGTTAGTGATTGCCATTCCTCATATTTTGGGTGCGCCTCAGCCAGAAACTCACGGTTTTGCTCACCCCGATGCGACTTCTGTTGCCGCCCTTGAAGCATTAGCCGGGCAATTTGAAATAGTCACAGCTCTGGTGAATGGTATTTTCTGGGTTTGCCTTGGACTCCTTTGTGCTATTGCTATCAATACACTCTTCAAGCTTCCCAATGAAGAACCAGCGAGTATTGCCTAATCATGAACACAACCCACTATCCATTTTGCGCGGTCGTCGGGCAGGCCGCATTAAAGCAGGCACTGATTCTATCAGCGATTGATTCAAAGCTGGGTGGTGTGTTGATCAGTGGCTCCAGAGGTATGGGAAAAACAACACTAGCAAGAGGGCTGGGAGCACTGTTAAGTGATAACTCACACGACCAGGCTGCCCGCCCCTTTGTTACCTTACCTCTGGGTGCCACTGAAGAAAAACTGGTGGGTTCTCTCGATTTAGAAAAAGTACTGGCCAATGGTGAGGTGGCTTTCTCCCCCGGTATACTGGCCAGAGCTCATCAAGGCATATTATATGTGGATGAGGTCAACCTGCTTCCTGATCATTTGGTTGATTTATTATTAGATGTGGCCGCAAGTGGTATCAACCATGTAGAACGAGACGGTATATCCAAAGAGCATGCGGCTCGTTTTGTATTAATTGGCACCATGAACCCTGATGAAGGTGAATTAAGGCCACAATTGCTAGACCGCTTTGGTTTGTTTGTGGATATTAGGGAACACCTTTCGCCAAAAGACCGGGTAGCTGCAGTAAAAAATCGTTTGGCCTTTGATGAAAATCCCACTAAGTTTATTCAGCAATATTCTCAACAACAACAGCAATTACACAACGAGCTAATAAAGGCTCAGACACTTCTTCCTCAGGTCTTTATTGCAGAAGATGAGCAACTAGCTATTGCTGAAATTTGCAGTGCCTCCGGCGCTGAAGGTTTAAGGGCAGACATTACCCTGCAACGTGCAGCTATGGCAGAAGCAGCTTGGCAGGGGGAAATACAGGTGAATACTCAGCATATCGATACAGTTGCTGAATTTGTACTGGCGCATCGCAGGCAGGATACAAAACCACCTGAGCCTCCTAAGGGATCTTCACAAAAATCTCAACCCCCTTCACAGGAAGACAGAGGTTCCCGCTTCCGCTCAAATCAAGGCTCAAGCAAAGGATCAGGTCAAGACAGTAATGGCAACTGGGGTGAAATGACGCCTAAAGCAATGGACACGCTGGAAAGACGGGCTATAAGCCCTCAAGCCTTGCTAAAACAAACAAGTAAGCAGTCTTCCTCTCCTTCTCTTTATTCAGGCCTCAAAGGAACAGGGAAATCGAGTTCATCTGCACACTCAATAGGCCTGCGTAGCCAAACACATAAAAGCCAGCGAATAGCGTGGATTCCTACTCTGGTAGACAGCCAAAATACCGGTCAAATTAAGCAGTTACACTATTTAAAGCCGCAACAAAAACCCGGACAACTGAACCTGATTCTAATCGACAGTTCAGCCTCTACCGGCAGTCTGCAATCATTGGGTAAAGCTAAGGGCGTAGTGGCTGAACTATCACACCAAAGCTATCTGGCGCGACAAGATTTAGCAATTATCGAGTTTGGCAACAACCAGGTCAGCACACGAGTTCACCCACAAAAAACGCCCAAAAATATCAGCCCTATTTTGGAAGATATCAAACTAGGCGGAGGAACCCCCTTACGCAAAGCCTTGCTGCAAGCCAAAGAGCTACTACAAAAATCCAGAGCACGATTCCCAAACAAAAAGCATTGCCTCTATCTTTTAACCGATGGGCGTAGCCAAGATAAGCTTGAAGGCTTAGCCATTGATGCCCATGTGATGGTGATTGATACGGAACAACAGGCTATTAAGCTGGGGCGTTGCCAGCAAATTGCTCAGCTATTACAAGGCGAGTACGTTCACCTACTGGCCTTACCTGAGCTAAAGCAAGCAGGAGGAGTATCACGATGAATAAGCATTTAAGCGATCAAGACCCTCTCCAAGAAAAGTATAAAGCCCGCAAAGCCAAGAAAAAAGCCATCGTTGATGAACGTATAGCTAAAGCCACCGAAGAACGTGGTGTATTAATTTTACTAAAAGGCAACGGAAAAGGTAAAAGCAGCTCTGCTTTTGGCACCATGGCACGCGCACTGGGGCATGAACAAAAAGCAGGGGTTATTCAGTTTATTAAAGGCCGTAGACACACCGGCGAATACCTGTTTTTCAAAGACCACCCCCGTGTAGATTTTCTGGTGATGGGGCATGGTTTTACCTGGGAAACCCAAGACAAATCTAAAGATATTGAAGCCGCTAAAGCCGCCTGGAAAGAAGCGGAAGCCATGTTGAAAGACCCCAGTTATAACATTCTGGTATTTGATGAAATGAGTTACATGTTCAAGTACGAATACCTTGATGTAGAGCCCGTCGTCGAGGCACTCAAAAATCGCCCGGCTCACCAAAATGTTATTATCACTGGTCGAACCATGCACCGAGCCCTGCAAGATATTGCAGATACCATTAGTAGCGTTCAGGATGAACAACATGCTTTCCGTCTTGGGGTTAAAGCTCAAGCGGGAATTGAGTGGTAAACGTTTTGAATAACACCCTACAACCAAAAACCAAACAGCAAGCAACTCTTTGCCCCGCATTATTTATTAGCGCAATGGCATCTGGCCAAGGTAAAACCACCATTACCGCCGGTCTTGCTCGTTATCATCGCAACCAGGGTCGTAAAGTACGCGTTTTTAAAACCGGGCCAGACTATTTAGACCCCCTGATACTTGAGCAGGCCGCAGGAAGCCCAGCAGAACAGCTAGACCTGTGGATGGTAGGCAAACAGCGTTGTCGCCACTATCTATATGAAGCGGCTAAAGAAGCGGATTTAATCCTTATTGAAGGGGTTATGGGGCTTTATGACGGAGACCCCAGCGGTGCAGATTTAGCCGAGTTTTTTGGTATTCCCGTAGTCGCCATTATTAGTGCACCAACCATGGCTCAAACCGTGGGCGCTATTGCCTTAGGTCTGAAACAATACCGCCCGTCACTACCCTTCGCTGGCATTATCGCAAATACTCTGGGCAGTGACCGACATGCTGAACTCGTCGCAGAAAGCATGCCTGAAGGTATTGCTCTTTTGGGCTGTTTAAAAAAGCAAGATCAACTCACCCTACCCCAGCGGCACCTGGGTTTAGTTCGCCCTCATGAGCTAGAAGATTATGATGATCGTTTAAATCAAATTGCTGAGGTATTACATACTGCAGGGCTCTGTGACTTACCTGCCCCAGTTGCTTTTTATGACGCAGAAGAGCCTCTTGTAGATAAGCAGGAAGACAAACTAGAAGACGACTCGTTAACAGGCATAAAAATAGGTATCGCAAGGGATGAAGCCTTTAGTTTTATTTACCCCGCAAACCTAAAGCTACTAGAGCAAGCAGGTGCAGAACTACACTTCTTTTCGCCTTGTGCAGATTCGCAACTACCCGATGTAGACTGTCTATGGCTGCCTGGTGGGTATCCTGAATTACACCTTGAAGCATTAAGCAAAAACCAGTCTATGCAAAAAGCTATTAAAGCCTTTTATGAACAGGGTCATAAAATTCTCGCTGAATGCGGTGGCATGCTTTATATTCAACGATCAATCAATACCCTTGATGGGCAAGAATGGCCAATGTCCGGCCTTATCCCCGGTACAGGGGTTATGCGTACAAAAGGTGGTTGTCAGGGAATGCAAAGTGCAGATCTACCTGAAGGGGTCTTACGTGGTCATGCTCATCACCGAAGTAAAAGTGAGAATACGCTGCCTGCCATATCGTTTGGAAAACGTATCAAGCACCCGGCTCCTGGTGAACCTGTTGTTAGGAGTAAGGGCTTAACAGCGTCTTACCTGCATTTTTACTTTCCCTCTAACCTTGCGGCAACGGTGCGCTTATTTCAACCTGCAGAGAAAAACCGTACAACAGCCTCTGGATTGGAAGGAAAGTAAGCGTGAAAATACGAACAGCGAATCGAACCGACCTGAAACAAAGCCTCGCCCTTGCGGCGGTTACGTTGCCTAACCCCATAGGCAATCGGTTCGAGTGCGTTGTTATGAGCAATACTATCAGTCAGCAGCATTTCAGAGTGGTGAAAGGTGTGTCCTCGCAATTCGCCTTCAGGCCAGCGCATGGTTTGCAGTCCAATCCCTTGAAAACGCGACTTCATTTGGGCTCGGGCAGAAATAAACCCGCACATCGAACTAACCACATCATCAACCGACACCAGCTCATCCAGCAAAAACAACATACCACCACACTCCGCCAACACGGGTGTGTTATTGTCGATCAGGGTTTTAAGGCTGCTTTGAGTGAGTCTACAAGCGCTCAATTGATCCGCAAACAACTCAGGGTAGCCACCGGGAAGCCACACGGCATCACAGTCAGGAACAGCCTCGTTGTTCAGGGGAGAAAAGAAGATCAGTTCAGCCCCAAGGGATCTCAGTACATCAAGATTGGCAGCATAGATAAAACCGAAGGCCTTATCTTTAGCGATAGCAATTCGGCGTCCACTCAACGATGTCGTCAATTTAATCCCCTCCAGTCCAACACCACTGGCACGCTCGGGCAAAGTAAAAGAGATAGCCTCGGGCAAGCGCTCGATTCCAGCCGACAGTTCACTACTGAGCAAGACCTCAACAGCGCTATCCAACCAGGCATCAAGGTCAGTCAGCTCACTGGCTTGCACCAAACCCAAGTGGCGTTCAGGGAGCACCAGACGTTCATCTCTGGGAATACCACCAATCAAGGGAACACGAGCCGGTATACCTTGGCGGATCAGCTGAAAATGATGACTACTTCCAATGCCATTAGCGATCACACCGGCAAAAGGCAAGTCTGGCTGAAAACTCTGCAAGCCATGGGCAATGGCACCAAAAGTCTGACCAACCCCTTGGGCATCAATAAGCACCGTGATAGGAACACCCAAGATTCTGGCGAGATCAGCGCTGCTATTTCCCGGCTGGCCATCAAACAAGCCCATGGCACACTCGATGATAATCAGCTCGCTCTCGCTAGCGGCTCGGTGCAGCATGCTGCGCACTTCCCGCTCCCCCATCATCCAGAGGTCAATGTTAAACACGGTTTGGCCGGATGCGCATTCATGGATCATAGGGTCGAGAAAGTCAGGTCCCATCTTAAAAACCTGAACCCTTCGCTCTTTATTTTTATGCAAGCGAGCAAGCAAGGCCGTGAGGGTGGTTTTACCGTGACCCGACCCCGGGGAAGCGATCATAATAATAGGACAATTAACAATAGTGCTGAAATCGGGACTCATACTCTAAACTCAGTATTCAGTAAATCTAATTCAGGCAGCAGTATAAACCGTAAATTGAGAATCTGTAATGATTGAATCACCCACTTTCGCACTATTAAGTGCTGGCTTAGGTTTAGGCCTGCTCCATGCCTTTGATGCAGACCATATTATGGCAGTCTCAACACTGTCGAATAAACGACCCAGCATCAAACAATCTATTAAATTTTGTGTGCAATGGGCGATGGGGCATGGCGGTGTATTAATAACCTTAGGTTTGCTCATGTTCGCCTTGGGCATTCAAATACCAGAAAGCCTGTCATTTTGGGCTGAACGCATCGTCGGCATTATGCTGATAGGCCTTGGTTTATGGCTGCTGTTTACCCTTTGGAAGCAGTCTATTCAAATGCACGTTCACCAGCATGGGGATGTGACTCACGTACACTTATCAAAAGATCACGGCAATAAACATAGTCATACCCCTATTCTTGTTGGCATTACACATGGGTTGGCAGGAAGCGCTCCGGTACTTGCCTTAATTCCTGCGGTCAGTCAGGGAAAACTCGATATAGCGCTCGGTTATATTATGCTATTTTCAATAGGCGTGATGATGAGTATGTTTTTGTTTGGTGCCTCTCTGGGCAGTCTTCAAAAATGGTTACAAAGCCGCAGTAATCGCTTATTCAATATCAGCCGAGGGGCCGTTGCTTGCTTCTCAATCGTTCTGGGCAGTCTGTGGATTGCCGAAAGCTTCGCTCCTCTGGCCTGAAAAGTAGCCTAATAAGATGCGAACAGAAACCTCCGAAATCAAACAAGCATTACGCAGCGGCTATACCACTGGGGCCTGCGCTACAGCGACTAGCCTTGCTGCGGCTCGCTTGTTACTCGAAGGTAAAATAACCGAAACCTGCACTATTACACTGCCGCGAGGCCAAGAGGTTGAATTCAAGCTAACAGACTGTCACTTAAGTAATCATCAAGCAGCCTTAGCATCAACCATCAAAGATGCAGGGGATGATCCTGACGTTACACATGGCGCGACTGTTTTCGCAGAAGTACAACTATGCGAGCAAACAGGCGTTCATTTTCATGCAGCTCAAGGCGTGGGCATCGTCACCCGAGAAGGTTTATCCATCAACAAAGGCGAGCCAGCCATTAACCCGGTGCCCCGCCAGATGATGACCTCTCACCTTACTCAACTAGCCGGAGAGCAAAATTATACCGGTGGCTTTAAGGTCAGTATTGGTGTTGAAAATGGCGAGGCCATTGCGGTAAAAACAATGAACCCCAGACTAGGTATTATCGGGGGCTTATCCATATTAGGAACCACGGGTATCGTTCGCCCCTTCTCCTGCTCGGCCTATATTGCATCAATCCAACAAGGTATTGATGTCGCCTACAAGAATGACATTAAACATATTGCCGCCTGCACCGGCTCGACCAGTGAATACCGCGCACAGAATATTTATGCCTTGCCAGAAATGGCGCTGATCGAAATGGGGGATTTTGTAGGGGCAGTATTCAAGCAGCTGAAAAAGTCACCCGTTGCTAAGTTATCGCTGGTAGCAGGCTTTGGTAAGTTAAGTAAACTGGCTAACGGCCATATGGATCTGCATAGCCGATCATCTGATATTGACCTGAAAGCACTGGCAAAAATAGCAAAGCAAGCTGGCGCCAATACAGAACTATGCCAACAGATTACTTCATCAAACACCAGTTTACAGGCGCTAGAACTGAGTCAACAACACAATATCCCTTTAGGCGATACTATCTGTAAGCAAGCACTCACTATCACTGCAGATCATATACCTAAGTCAGTTCAGGCCGAAGTATGGGCAATTAATAAACAGGGTGATGTAGTGGGACATGCTGACTGGGTTTATGGTCAGCGCCCGTTGAGGGTGTTGAGATGAGAATATTACTATTAGGCGGAACCCGTGATGCCATTGATGTTGCCAGGCAACTCATCACGCTTAGTGAAGCCTCCGAACTCGACATTGAGCTTATCTACAGTCTTGCTGGGTTAGTAAGAAAACCCTCTATTACCTGCACCATTCACCAAGGTGGTTTTAGTCAATACGCAGAGCCATTAGCCAATGATGTTGATAACAGTAAGCAAGGGCTAAAGCAGTATCTATTACAACACCAGATAAACAAGGTGATTGATGCCACCCACCCTTATGCCACAAATATTAGCTCCAATGCCGCTGAGGTTTGCAAAGCACTCAATATCCCACTGTTAAGCTATTGCAGACCTCCCTGGCAAGCACGAAATGAAGACCAATGGATTATGGTTGATAATTGGTCTGAAGCTAAAAAAGCAATGTACGTTTTTAAACGCCCTTTTATTACCATTGGCCGAGACGCTATCAATAAAACTGACAGCATTCCAGAGCACCAGTTTTGGTTAATTCGCTCTGCCATTGCAGATAATTTAAGCCAAGCAAACTATCAAATTATTAAGGCCATTGGCCCGTTTTCTGAAGAACAAGAACTCACTCTAATGAAAGCGCACAATATTGACGTAGTGGTTTGTAAGAATAGCGGAGGAAACGCGGTTGACGGCAAGCTCAAGGCTGCCAGAACCCTGCAGATTCCCGTTATTATGTTGAACAGACCTAAAGATACTCAGCGTTTTGAGCATACTCAAAACTTTGTCCACAAACATGAACTAATAGAGAATATTATGACAAACAGCCAAAAGCCCGCCCTACTGGTGGTTGGACACGGATCACGAGACGTTGATGCGGTTGAAGAATTTCACCAGCTAGCGAAACATTTTCAAGAAAAATACCCAGACCGTCTATGTGAAACAGGCTTTCTTGAATTTGCCCGTCCGGTTATCGCAGACGGCCTTCATAAACTGGTTGAGCAAGGTGCAACAAACATTACCGCTGTACCCGGTATGCTAATGGCTGCAGGCCACGCAAAAAATGATATTCCCAGCGAATTAAACACCCTGCAAGCTGAATATGATGGCGTAAACTTAACCTACGGCACCCATTTAGGCGTTCACCCTAAAATGGTTCGCGCTGCAGCTGCACGAATTGAAGAAGCCGAAGTCACTATGAAAAGTACCTTTGGTGATGACTATGACCGCAAAGACACTTTGTTAGTGGTAGTAGGACGAGGCGCATCAGACAGCGATGCCAACTCCAATATTTGTAAAATCACCCGTATGCTGGAAGAAGGCATGGGCTTTGGCTGGGCGATTACTTGCTTTAGCGGTGTAACCTCGCCTTTAGTGGATGAAGCTCTTGAACGTGCTCATGGCCTTGGCTTTAAGAAAGTTATCGTATTCCCTTACTTCTTGTTTACTGGGCGTTTAGTTAAGAAAATATACGAATGGTCCGATGAATATCAGGCCAAACACCCTGAAGTAACCGTGGTTAATGCTCCTTACCTGAACGACCATCCTTTAGTGCTGGAAACGTTCATGGAGAAAATGGAAGAAGCCGAGCAAGGCACCGGCAATATGAACTGCCAAATGTGTCAATACCGAGTACAAATATTGGGTAGTGAGCATAAGGTCGGTTCACCACAAGAAGGGCATCACCACCATGTAAGAGGCTCTGGCACCGATGCAGACCTTGAGCATAGTCACGACCATGGACACCATCATCACGACCATAAATAAATAGACATGACATACAACTACGAAAAAGACCCCCACGCCATAGAAACAGAGTCTTTCCGGCAGATAAGAGCGCTCACCAATCTTGATGCGCTCAATGCAGACGAGGCTCAGGTGGCGATGCGTTTGGTGCATACCTGCGGTGATCCTTCATTAATGGAAGAAATCTACCTTTCAAGCCAGTCGGTAGCAGCAGGTTTAAAAGCGGCTACTCACCAAGCTACAGTATTGTGCGATGTTGAAATGGTAAAACAGGGCTTAACCAAACGTTTTCAGGAAGGCTCTGTTCTCTGTTTTCTGAACGATGAACGTGTTCCCGCAATGGCTAAAGCCAAGGGCGAAACACGCTCTATGGCTGCACTGGAATTGTGGAAACCTCATTTAAAAGACAGTGTAGTTATTATTGGTAACGCACCTACTGCGCTATTCAGATTGTTAGAAATGATTGCCGATGGTGCAGACAAACCAGCCTTAATTATCGGTATGCCAGTTGGATTTGTAGGGGCAGCGGAATCGAAAGAAGCACTGATAGAAGCCGCCAACAGCATGAATCTTAACGTCATGTCGCTACGTGGCAGACGAGGTGGCAGTGCGCTGGCAGCCAGTGCATGGAATGCTTGCTTAAGGTTATCACGAGGAGTTCGTTTCTGATGTGGAGCGGAAAAGTCATTAATGTCATTGGGTTGGGTGTCGGCTCGGAAAATGGTCCGTCATTAGGGCAAGCGGCACTCAATGCGCTCGCAAAAGCAGACTGGATTGTTGGCGCACCTCATCAGCTAGAAAAAATTGCTGGCAAGCCAACGAATGGAGAGAAAATCCCCTACCCCTCACCTTTTTCAAAGCTGTCCGAATGGCTGTCTACACACCAACAAGGCAATATCGTACTGCTAGCCTCTGGTGACCCTCTCTATTTTGGATTGGGTGATTACTTAGTGCGAACCATTGGGCGGCAACACCTTACTTTTCACGCTAATATTTCCAGCATGCAAGCGGCCTTTCATCAGCTAGGCTTGCCTTGGCAGGAAGCCGAAACCATTAGCCTGCATGGCCGCCCTCTACAAAGTATCCGCGCCCGACTCCAGTCGAACAAGCTCTATGCGGTGCTAACGGATCAAAACAGTCATCCAGCCGCTATCGCTCAGGAACTCATTGATTGCCAGTTTGAGCAATCAACGCTTTGGGTTTGTGAAGATTTAGGCGGAACAGAGCAGCGCATCAGAGAATTCAGAGTTAATGATCCAGAACTAGCAAGCCTTAGCTTTCATCCTTTACATGTGACGATTATCCAGTGCCAAGGTTCAGGTGGCTTGCTTCCATCCTTTCCAGGCATTGCTGATGAACAATTTGAAACAGGTAAAGAACCCGGCAAAGGTCTCATCACCAAAAAAGAAGTGCGTTTGGCCATTCTATCTCAGCTCAGCCCAAAAGCGGGTGAAATAGCCTGGGATATCGGTGCTGGCTGTGGCAGCGTAGCCATTGAATGGGCGCGCTGGAACCGTTCAGGTCAAATTTACGCCATAGAAAACAATAATGAGCGCATTAATTATTGCCGCATTAATCAGGCAAAGTTCGGGGTACTCAGCAACCTGAATATTATGGCAGGCACAGCACCCGGAGCCTGCCAAATACTGCCCGACCCTGATGCTATATTTATTGGGGGAAGTGGAGGAGAGTTAAGCAATATTCTTAAACTCTCTTTAAGTCGCCTAAAGCCAGGCGGGCGGCTTGTTGCATCAGCCGTGACCGAGAACACAAAATCTACATTGCTTCAGTTTGCAACAAAGCTACCTGATTCTGTATCTGTTGAATGGTCTCAAATTTCACTATCCAAAGGTGGTGAAATTGCAGGGCAAGTAGTAATGCGCCCTCAGCTTCCCGTTACTTTGCTCACACTCAAAAAGGTTTCCCAATGACAGGCATATTTTACGGTGTCGGTGTCGGCCCGGGAGACCCGGAACTTATCACCTTAAAAGCCGCTCGATTAATCGGCCAATGTGATGTGATTAGTTACTTATGCAATGATGAAAAAAGCGACACTCCATCGCACTCTCAATCAAAAGCTATCGCCCAGTCACTGATTGAAGAAAGAACAACGCCTGCAGTCGAAATCAGCATTCCTATGCCCTATAAACATGACCGTACGGCAGCCAACCGCGCCTACGATCAGGCTGCTGAAGCGATAAAAAACGCACTCACTCAGGGGAAAAATATTGTTTTTCTCTGCGAAGGCGACCCCTTATTTTTCGGCTCTTATGCTTATCTTCAAGAGCGCCTGTGTGAAGAATTCACCTGCATAGCCATTCCCGGTATTAGCTCACCCAATGCAGCCAGCGCAGCCGCGGGTATTCCTCTTGTGATGCAGAAAGAGAACTATGCAGTACTCTCTGGTCGGCTCAGTGATGAAAAAATACTGACTCACCTGAACAATTTTGACAGTCTGGTACTAATGAAAGTTGGCCAGTCCAGAGCTCGGTTATTAGCGCTTCTGGAAACCAGCGGGAGACTGCGGGATGCAGTTTATGTTGAGTATGCGACCCGTGAGCAACAGAAGGTTGTTTATGATGTTTCAACGCTGGATAAAAGCGCAGGCCCTTACTTTTCGCTGTTTATTGTTACTCGTCAGAAAAGAGAGTCTTAAGCAGTGGATAGTTTAAACAAACAAACTAACAGCACAGTCATTAGCCTAACCGACAAAGGCCAACAACTAGCAACTCGTCTTATTGGCGCGAACGTTGTTGATCAACACCAGCACAAACCTAAGCCCTTTACAGAATCAGTACAGTCACTCTTCAATAACGGGCAGCGATTGATTCTGATCTGCGCTACCGGTATCGCCGTTAGAACCCTAGCTCCAGTATTAATCGATAAACATCAAGACCCCGCTGTATTGGTGTTAGACGAGCATGGCCAGTTTGTTATTCCCCTGCTATCAGGTCATGAAGGGGGTGCTAATGACTGGGCACGGGAAGTCGCTACGGCTATTGATGCACAGCAGGTAATTACCAGCGCACAAACTTATTTAAAGCCTCAATATGTTGCGGGAATGGGCTGTGAAAGAAACTGCCCTAAATCGGTACTACTACAAATACTGGAAACCACCTTACAGCAAAAAAATTTAACGGTGGATAACTTAAGTGCCATTGCCAGCATTGATGTTAAGCAGGATGAAGTCGGGTTAATTGAACTAGCCAATGAACTCAACCTACCCTTTCACACCTATGATGCAAAACACTTAAGAACTGTTGAAGATCAGCTAACGCAACGGTCTGACATCGTATTCAGAGAAGTAGGCTGCTATGGCGTAGCTGAGGCAGCGGCTTTGGTGGCTATTGCAACACTGGCCGATTCTACAAGGCCTGAATTACTAATACCCAAACAGAAAAACAAACAGGCGACCTGCGCGATCGCCAGAATATACGACAATTAATCGCTTTTAACGAGCGTTTTTAAAGAGAATAGAATGAGCAAACTTTACGTGATCGGCACAGGCCCTGGTGGGCTTGAATATTTACCTCCTATAGCAAGAAAAGCCATAGAAGACAGCAGCCAGTTGGTTGCTTACGGTCTTTACCTTGATTTACTAGGTGAACTCATTGAGGGAAAGACCCGTCATGACCGTCCGTTAGGCGAAGAAATCGAACGCGCCAGACTTGCCCTTCAACTGGCCGCCAAGGGAGAGACGACAGCGCTGATATCTAGCGGTGATATCGGCATTTTTGCTATGGCTACATTGGTTTTTGAACTATTAGACAAAGAGCCCGAAGCAGGTTGGGAAAAGGTTGAAATCGAAGTCATACCTGGTATATCAGCCATGCAAGCCGCGGCCAGTAAAATCGGGGCACCTTTAGGACATGATTTCTGTGCCATATCGCTATCAGATTTACTCACGCCCTGGGAAACCATTGAAACCCGTTTAAACGCTGCCGGTCAGGGTGACTTTGTAATCTCTTTCTATAATCCTGTTTCAATAAAACGAGACTGGCAACTCGCCAAAGCTAAAGAAATTTTACTGCAATACCGCCCAGCTACAACCCCTGTCATTATTGGCAGAAACTTAACCCGTAATGAAGAAAAAATCACCATCACCACACTGGCTGAACTCGATCCAACCCAAGTTGATATGCTGACCTTAGTGATGATTGGCAACAGTGAAAGCCGTCATATCACTATTGATAATGGTGATGCCAAACGCGACTGGGTTTACACCCCACGAGGCTATTCAAAAAAGTTAGGATTTAAAGAAACAGGGTCAGAATCATGAGTGTTTACTTTGTTGGCGCAGGCCCCGGTGACCCGGAACTCATCACTGTTAAAGCACTTCGCTTAATTAAAGAGTGCCCTGTCATTCTATACGCAGGCTCTTTAGTGCCTGAAGAAATACTAAGAGATGCAAGAGAAGATGCGTTAATTGTAGATACTGCGCCTCTTAACCTTGATGAAATTATTGAGCTAATTCAACAAGCCCATGATAAAGGCCAGGATATAGCCCGCGTTCATTCCGGTGACCCGTCTATTTACGGGGCTACAGGCGAGCAGATGCGTCGTCTTGATCAACTGGACATTCCTTATCAGGTGATACCCGGTGTAACCGCCACCAGTGCATCGGCCGCCTGGCTGAATAAAGAACTGACCTTATCAGGCATCAGCCAAACCGTGATCATGACGCGTTATGCAGGCAAAACTCCCATGCCAGAGCGTGAGAATTTAAAATCACTGGCTCAGCATGGTGCCACGCTGGCTATCCATCTTGGAGTTACTCGTATTCATAAAGTGGTTGAAGACTTACTGCCTTTTTATGGTGAAAACTGCCCTGTTGCTGTTTGTTATCGCACCAGCTGGCCTGATGCCGACAAAGTAACCGGCACACTCGGCACCATCGTCAATAAAGTAAGGGAAAAAAAATTCACTCGAACTTCACTCATATTAGTGGGTCATGTGCTTGACCCTGAAAACTTTGATGACTCTTATCTTTATAGCGAAGATCAGGCGCATGTCTATCGCCCGAAGGTAAAGCCGACTGAACCTAGAAAAGTAAAACGCTAAACTTTACTGTCATTCCCGAGGATGACAAAGCATTCATGCCAGACATATATTTACAGGATAAGAACATGCAGCTAAATAAAATCCCAGCCACGGTTGTCACCGGTTTTCTAGGCAGTGGTAAAACTACCCTACTATCTAACATCCTCAAACAAGCCAACGGCAAGCGTATAGCAGTTATAGTTAACGAATTTGGCGAGCTAGATATTGATGCTGATTTACTACGCAGCTGTCCACTGGATTGTGAAGATGAAAATACACCTGCTGCTACTCAAAATGCAGTAAACGGTGTCTATGAATTAGCAAACGGCTGTATTTGTTGCACAGTAGAAGAAGAGTTTCTACCGGTAATGAAAGAGCTGGTAGCGCGTCGTGATGATATCGACCATATTCTGATTGAAACCTCAGGTCTGGCACTGCCTAAGCCACTTGTTCAGGCGTTTAACTGGCCTGAAATCAAAGCTCACTGTACAGTTGATTCAGTGATTACGGTCATAGACGGACCAGCCGTAGCAGCAGGTCGCTTTGCCAACGACCCGGAGCTGGTTGAGCAACAGCGAAAATCCGATGAAAGTTTAGATCACGATCCAGACCTACAAGAACTATTAGATGACCAACTCAGTTCTGCTGACTTAGTAGTCGTCAGTAAAAATGACCTGTTAGATGAAGACACCCGCAAGCAGGTGGATAGTATTGTTCGTGATCAGGTATCAGAAGAAGTAAAAATCATTCACGTCAGTAATGGCGATATTGCTGCCGAACTGATTATGGGGCTAGAAGCCGCCACTGAAGACCGAATAGAGGCGGTTCATACCCACCATGACCATCACCACGATCATGGTCATCACCATAAACACGCCCATGATGATTTTGATTCTGTGTCTCTTCAACTAGGTGATGTCGATAACGATAAGCTGATCAGTATTATCAAAAAACTCATCGCTGAGAATACTATTTATCGCGCAAAAGGCTTTGCTTCAGTTATCGGCAAGCCAATGAGGCAGGTAATACAAGGCGTTGGACAACGTATCGACACTTACTTTGACCGTTTATGGCAAGCAGACGAAACCCGCTCCAGCCGCATTGTACTGATAGGTAAAGGCTTAGACGAAGCCCTATTGCTAGACGCACTAAAACAGGCCGAGGTGTAAACCCAGTATGCATCTGTTAGCCGCCAAACCGGGAGGGTTTAATGACGATGAAGGCATCATAGACCTGCAGCAATCATCTGCTGACATCGTCATTCTTGCCGCTCAGGATAGTTCACTGTCATTGCTCGCCCATTGTGCCGAGCAATTACCTGCGCACTACCCAAGCATTCGGCTGGCTAACTTTGTAAACCTCACCAAACCTGCAGCTTTTGATCTCTACGCTCACCGGGTACTAGAAAAAGCTAAACTGATTATTGTTTATCTACTGGGGGGTAAGGCTTACCTCCCCTATGGTGTTGAACAACTACAAGAAATTTGTGAAAAAACAGGCGCTCAACTGGCACTACTGCCAGGTGATGACCAACCCGATGAAGAACTTTTTAATGCCAGCACCCTAGCCAGAGAAGACC
>ENA-OSET01003046-OSET01003046.1-sediment-metagenome-genome-assembly--contig:-NODE-3046-length-15647-cov-3.265189_pt1 | contig 15647 bp, 20 predicted proteins | sample MGYA00237882_ERZ534229 | MGnify/ENA primary metagenome ERZ534229 (study PRJEB26408, sample SAMN06266212) | sediment metagenome | isolation source: Hudson Canyon methane seep mesocosm | place... | reverse complement strand
TCCTGGATACGACTCATCTACAATTTCTTTCTTTTCCGCGAAAAATGCATTAGGGCTAGAAAATTTTACTTTTTTACCATTTCTAACATGCAGATAAGGAGAGTTTCTCTTGAAAGTTCCTGAAACTATCTTTATAAAAGCTAATCTATCTCTGTGTTTAGGATCCATGTTGGCATGAATTTTAAACACAAATCCACTCATTTTTTGCTCTTTGGAATCAACTTCTCTTTCCTCTGCTTTTTTGGGTTGAGGAGGTGGAGCTATTTCAATAAATGCATCTAGTAATTCTTTTACACCAAAATTATTTAAAGCAGAACCAAAAAATACAGGTTGTAATTTTCCTTCTAAATATTCTTGTTGATTAAAATCTGGATAAACCTCGCTTATCAGTTCGATTTCTTCTCGTAAAGTTTCTGCTGCTGTTTCTCCTATAATTTCATCTAATTGTGGATTTGATAAATCATTAAACTCAACACCTTCTGAAATTGAAGTTTTGTTATCGCCAGAAAATAGATTCAATTTTTTTTCCCAAATATTATAAATCCCTTTAAAATCATAGCCCATTCCAATAGGGAAACTCATAGGAGTAACTCTTAAGCCAAGTTTTTGTTCCACTTCATCCAACAAATCAAAAGCATCTTTACCTTCTCTGTCTAATTTGTTGATAAAAACCAACATTGGTATGCTTCGCATTCTGCACACTTCAACCAATTTTTCGGTTTGAGGCTCAACTCCTTTGGCAACATCAATTACAACAATTACGCTATCTACAGCAGTTAAAGTTCTAAATGTATCTTCCGCAAAGTCTTTATGACCAGGCGTATCTAAAATATTAATTTTTTTATTTTGATAAATAAAAGCTAAAACAGAAGTAGCCACAGAAATTCCCCTCTGACGTTCAATTTCCATAAAATCGGAAGTTGCTCCTTTTTTTATCTTATTATTTTTAACGGCACCTGCCTCTTGAATGGCACCACCAAATAATAATAGTTTTTCTGTTAATGTAGTTTTACCCGCATCTGGATGTGAAATAATTCCAAATGTTCTTCTACGCGCTATTTCTTCTAAAAAACTCATCTACAAAATTTGAGGTGCAAATATACGTTTTAGAATGGCAATTATCAATCTAAAATTTCGATGGTCATTTGAATGTCATTTACTGGCCATTCATCAACTCCAACTTTAACTTTCGAGATTTTATCCATCGTATCAAAACCAGAGATTACTTCACCAAAAACGGTGTGTTCGTTATTCAAATGATGCGCACCATCTTTTTTGTGCACTATATAAAATTCAAATGGACTAGATAATTTATCAGGGTTATTTTCCCATTGTCTTGCAGCTGCTACAGCACCATATTTATGTTTTCTGTTTTTCTTAAACTCTGGTTTCATAAGATAATTACCATATTTTCTGCGTTGTTTTTGTGTGTACATATTGTCAGAGTTTCCTCCCTGAATTACAAAGTTTTTAGCAACTCTATAAATTACTGTTGTATTAAAGTATTTAATTTTAGTTAGAAATATAAAATTTGCTCTATGAATGGGAACATCATTGTAAAGTTGTATTTCAATATTCCCAAATTTAGTTTTTATTAAAACTTTAGATTCTGGGTTTTGTTTGCCAAATTCAGCTAAGAAAGCTTCTGTATTTTTACTATTTAAACTGTCCCAAGCTTTTATTATTTTCTTTTCTTCCTCTTTTATATTAGATCTTCTATTTTGTGTTTTTATATCTTTTTTAGTTGAGTCACATTGGTAAAAAATAATTAGTATTAGCAGAGATAAAACTTGAGGTAAAAACTTCATTTTGATAAAGGTTTAAAGAGTTCAAATATAAATCATCACAATAAAAGAATGAATATTTCATATGATTTTATAATAAATTTAAGTTTTAAAGCTATTTGATTGCGCTATATTTGTCTGCATGGAAGAATTAGTTGTCTTAGTTGATGAAAATGATAAAAAAATAGGCTTGATGCCTAAAATGGAAGCACATGAGAAGGCAGTTCTGCATAGGGCTTTTTCTGTATTTATTTTTAATAAAGATGGTGATTTAATGCTACAACAAAGAGCTGGTCATAAATATCATTCCCCTTTATTATGGACAAATACATGTTGTTCTCATCAAAGAGATGGAGAAACTAACCTTGAGGCAGGTAAAAGAAGATTGTTTGAAGAGATGGGTTTTAATGCAGATTTGAAAGAAGTTTTTTCGTTTGTTTATAAAGCACCTTTTGACAATGGATTAACTGAGCATGAATTGGATCATGTTATGGTGGGTTATTATGAAAATGAACCAAAGATTAATAAGGATGAAGTTGAAGCCTATAGATGGATGGCTTTAGAAGATGTAAGAACTGATATAGAAAAAAATCCACATATTTACACAGCGTGGTTCAAAATAATTTTTAACGAATCTTATCAAAAATTAAAAAATGCCTAGAGTTACTGTTCATAGAAAAGCACATTTTAATGCTGCACATAGATTGTATAGAAAAGACTGGTCTGATGAAAAGAACTTTGAGGTATTTAATAAATGCAGTAACTCATATTTTCATGGTCATAATTATGAATTGATTGTTTCTTTAACTGGAGAAATAGATAAAGATACGGGTTACGTCTATGATTTAGGAATTTTAAGAAACTTGATTAAATCTGAGGTTGAAGAATCTTTTGACCATAAAAACTTAAATATAGAAGTGCCTGAGTTTATAGACCTAAATCCTACAGCAGAAAATATAAGTGTTGTTATTTATGACAAGCTCCGGAAGCATTTGCCTAATAATTTAGATTTAAAAATCACTTTGTACGAGACTCCTAGAAATTTTGTTAGTTATTCAGGATAATCATTTTTATATAGGAAAATTTTGATTAAAAGAGAATCAAGGAGTTTTTGATGCTAAAAATAAATTGCCTTTTTTACTGTTTTTGTTAAAACTTATTTTATTTAAATAATTGTAATATTTTACAGATTTAGCTAAGTAACTGTAGTTATAATATGTGAAATCCGTGAAGTTGATTTTTGAAAATAGGTTTTGGTCTTTTTCACGCATAGTCTTAATAAATATGTCCTCTGCTTTATTAAGTGAATAGTATTTTAGCCAACCTCCCATAAATAAAATTTCGGAAGAGTAAATAATTGATATTTTAGGCATTTTTATATTTGTTTGCGCTAGATATTTTAATCTTTCATTTGCAGAACTAAAACCGTTCATAGGATTTTTAACATAAACATGAACAAGCAAACGGTCCACATATTTCGTAATTTCTTTAATTTCATGTTTTAAATATTTGCCAACATAAGCTTCTACTGTGACTTTGTTGCTATTTTCTTTAGCTAATTTTCTCATAATTTTAAGTGAATTTATAAAAAAATTAAAAGTATTTTCTCTGTCACAAGTTTTACCATTTTTTTTAAGATAATTTTCACAGTAGTAGCCTCCAATTTCAGATTCGTCTTTTTTCCAATATTCGTATTCTAAATTGTATGTATCAAATCTTTCAATTGGGTTCAACCTTGACATATTATAGGCGTGAATTGCATTTATAAAAAAGTCTGCACTTTCTCCTGATCCGCCTACTCCTTTTAAGTTATAATTTGTTTTTGCTTTAAATATAAATCTCGCTAAAATTTCGTTTTTAGTTTTGTCTGCAAGAGAGTAAATTTTGTTGATTTTATGTAAATCATATAATATTATTTTGTCAAAACCATTTTCTACTGTAAAGTTTAGTAAATTATTTTCTTTTTCCTCATTACCAAGAATGTGGTAGAATTCATCTACATATAAGATTCTATTAGAAGCTTGACTTTTAAAAGCAATAAAAATAAAAGTTAGGCACAGAAAAAAATTTTGCATTACCGAAGAATTATGTAATTTAATAATAATTTGTTGTTAGGATAATATTTTCTAGGAGGAAATTCAAATATAGAACTTTTACAGAAGTTTAAGAGTTTGTTTTTTATTTATTAATGACCTACTTCAAAATTGAAAAGACTTAAAATTTACTCAAGATAAAAAGCTTTTAGTAATATTTATTATTCCTTGAAGGATATCTAAAAAGAATAATAAATGTAAATTTGTAATGTACTTTATATGAAATAATTCAAATTTTATGAAAATTATTGCAATGATTCCTGCACGCTACCAAGCTTCAAGATTTCCTGGAAAACTTATGAAAGATTTGGGAGGTAAACCTGTGATTTTAAGAACTTATGAGGCTGCTTTAAAAACTAATTTATTTGATGAGGTGTATATCGTAACAGATTCAAAAATCATCTACAATACAATAGAAAAGGTTGGAGGAAAAGTTGTAATGAGTAATAAAGAACACGAATGTGGTTCTGATAGAATTGCTGAGGCAGTGAAAGATATAGACGTTGACATTGTTGTAAATGTTCAAGGCGATGAACCATTTATTGATGATAAATCTTTATCAAAGTTAATAGATGTATTTAAAAATGATATTAACCAAGAAGTAGATTTAGCTTCTTTAAAGGTGCAAATCTTTAATAAGCAAGATATCCAAAATCCCAATAATGTCAAAGTGATTACAGATATTAATAATATGGCAATTTACTTTTCTAGAAATGTAATTCCATTTCATAGAGATAAAGACATCAACGTAAAATATTACAAACACAAAGGTGTATATGCTTTTAGAAAACAAGCTTTAATCGATTTTTATAATACACCAATTACTCCTTTAGAAGCTGCAGAAAAAATTGAAGCCATACGATATCAAGAAATGGGTAAAAAAATTAAAATGGTAGAAACTCATGTTGAGGCTGTTGGCATTGATACTCCAGAAGATTTGGAAAAAGCGATAAATTATCTTAAAAGTGAGTAAGAGTATAAAAGTGATTGCTTTTGATGCAGACGATACATTGTGGGTTAATGAAACGTATTTTAGAGCAGCAGAAATGGAGTTTGCTAAATTATTATCAAAATACCAAACCAAGAATACCATTGATCAGGAACTTTTTAAGAAGGAAGTAGAAAACCTATATTTTTATGGTTATGGAGTAAAAGGTTTTGTATTGTCAATGATAGAATGTGCATTAGAATTATCTAATTATCAATTAAATTCAAAACCCATTTCAGCTATTTTGAATATAGGTAAAGAAATGTTAGAAAAACCCATAGAATTGTTAGATGGTGTGGAGGAGGTACTCAAAGAATTAGAAAAAAAATATAAGCTAATAGTTGCGACAAAAGGCGATTTGTTAGATCAAGAGCGTAAACTAGAAAAATCGAATTTGCTAAAATATTTTCGTCATATAGAAGTGATGAGTGATAAAAAAGAAAAGGATTATATAAAGTTAATTAATCATCTAGATATTGATCCTTCAGAATTATTAATGATAGGAAATTCTCTAAAATCAGATATTTTGCCATTAATTACATTGGGAGCCTCTGCAATTCATATTCCTTTTCATACAACTTGGGCTCATGAACAAGTAACTGAAGAGCTAGATTTAAAATTTGAGTATCATACAGTCTCAAATATAAAAGATGTTTTAAGGCTATTATAAATAAATAAACTAAATTTGCAACAATTATAAAGAATACAATTATGGCAAGTATAAAAGATTTAAAAAAGGATATCAACTACGTTTTAGGTGACGTAATTGAATATACATTAGATGTTTCTATTTTAAAAAATGAGATTCAAAAAGGAGATGCAATTGTAGATGAAGCTATTGAAACTTTCGATGGTTTAATTGCGAAAATAAATGCAAATAATGTAGAAAACAAAAAAGCCCATTTTAAATCGATAAGTGAAGAATTAGAAACTAAAGCAAAAGTATTGGTCGAAAAAGCCAATAGTTTATAGTCTTTAACTATTTTTTAAATAAAATTTTATGACCAACATCAATTTTTGATGTTGGTTTTTTTGTATATTGGCTATAATAAAGAAAAAGAAAAAACGTTTTATATTTAAAATAGTAAAAAAATGGCTAGAGCAATGTTTGAGTACACTAAAACTGTACTAAAAAAAGTAAGTTTTAATGCTGATTTGTTTAGTAAAGAATTAGAAAAGGCTTTGAGTAGGTTACTACCTTATGAAGTTGAAGAATTAAAAATATGGCTAAAACAATTTACAGCAAATAAACCAGAACTTTATGTTTGTTTAAACGTGGTAAACTAAAAAAGGAAGCAAAATATGCTTCCTTTTTTTAATTATTTATATTACTTTCTCGTTTTCTTTTGTATCTCTTCATTAGTTTTCTAGTAAAATCAATTTCTGAAATCTGTAGTTTAATAATTTTTTTATAGGATATAATTTTTTTTATTTTCAATAAAAAATTGCTTTGAAGCTCATACAATTTTTTGTCCGAATCTAATTTTGAAGAAATTAATTTTTTTGCTTCTTTTTCGCTTAATGCATCAATCTCCCCATTTTTTTTAATTGCGTTTCGCATTTGTGTCCTTGTCTTGTATAGTAGTACACTTTTTTTTTGCTCGTAATCGTTATAAATTGGCCAAAACTTTTCTGCTTCGTCTGCAGTTAAATCAAGTTGGTTTGTAATGTATGCTATTTTCAATGCTTTAATCTTTTCTCTAGATTCCTTTTTAATGCCTTGTGCAAAAATATTTGATAAGGTGCATAAGCATGCTAGTAAAACTATTTTTTTCTTCATATTTCTCAATTTATACCTTCAAATAGTAAATTATTATCGATTGAAATCATATAATCTTCAAGCTCTTGGTCTTTTATATTTATCATAGAAAAGTCATTTTCTCTTAAAATTTCATCCTCTAAAATTAAAGTAATATCATTGTTACTTAAGCTGTGTAAATCTAACCAATATTCTATATCATTACTAGAAAGTGTATCTAGGTTAATTTCTTTGTTACTATTAAAATTAAATAAGTTTAAACCAAGAAATAGAATAACACAAGCAGCTGCCACTATAGGAATTGTTTTTAAGATTCTCTTTTTAAAAGAGATCACTTTTGTTTCTTTTTCTTTGGGTATGGTTTTTGTAAAAATAGAATCTTCTATAATGTCAAAATAAGTGTCAGGTATATTAAATCCAGTATTTTTGGGTAATTTTTCACTTATTATTTTGTGGTAAATTTCTTTGTCTAATTCATCAAAATAATTATCAGGTACAGAAAAACCAATATTTTTATTAACTTTTTTACTAATGAAATTTATGCTATGTTTAATTTCGTTTTCCATTATTTTTTAGACCTTTAAAGTTTATAAAGGTTTAATTAGTGTGTGTTTTTATATATTTTTCAATTTTTTTAACGGCATGAAAATAGGATGACTTTAATGCACCCACCGATGTTTCTAAAATTGATGAGATTTCAGTATACTTTAATTCATCAAAATATTTCATATTAAAAACAATGCGTTGTTTTTCTGGTAATGTTGCAATTGCTTTTTGTAAAATTATCTGAATTTCATCTCCAGAAAAATAAATGTCACTTTCTAAACTACTTGCCAGTTGATGTTGATATTCAGAAATATCTATATTTTTTTCTTTGGCTCTTTTATTTATAAAAGTAATAGATTCATTGGTGGCTATTCTATACATCCAAGAGTATAATTTACTCTGTTGATTAAATTTATCAATATTTTTAAAAATTTTAATAAAAGTATTTTGCAGAACATCATCTGCGTCACTGTGGGAAATTACAATTTTTCGAATATGCCAATACAAACGTTGTTTGTATTCAGAAATTAAAGTTCTGAAAGCCTTTTCTCTGGTGCTCTTATCTATTAGTTGTTGTACTAGTGTAATTTCGTTTATCAAAAAAACATTTTTTCTATAAGACAGAAAAATACTAAAAAGGTTTAACTTAAAATAATACAAAAAATAAATCTCTAAACTTATAATTTAGAGATTTAAGATGGTTTAGGCTTTGGTTCTTGTTCTGGAATAACCAAATAAACGTTTTTGTTTTATAGTTTCTGGAATACCTTCAGGCAGCATTTGTTCCCATCCTTCTTCCCCTTTTCGTATCATTTTTAAAACGGTTCTAGAAAAGATGTCTAAAATTTCATTATCAAAACCTTTAATATCTAAAAGTTTACCATTGTTTTTAAAGAACTTGTAAAGCTCCTTCATTCTTGGATGTACTTTTAAATTATCACTATTTATATATTCGTCAGTTTCTTGATCATGATAAGGATACATATAAACTTTTAAATCTCTATAAAATAATTTACCAAAAGCTTCTAAAATTCCACCACTTAAATCTCTATAATATTTCTCATCAAAAATCTGAATAAGATTATAAACGCCCATAGCTAAGGCCATTCTTTCTTTTGTAAATTCACTAAAATATTCCACTAATTTAAAATATTGTTGGAAGCTAGTAATCATTACATTTTGTCCCAAAGAACACAATAATTCTGCTCTATCTAAAAAGTCTCTTTCATTAATCTTTCCTTCAGCATAAAGATTACTTAGAGTAATTTCAAAAATCACTTGTGTTTTACTTTCATCAACTTTATTCTCAGCAAGAAACATTTTTTTAGATTGCTCAAACATATCCATGTTTACTTTTGTAACGGGTCTAAAACTACCTCTTAATGCCAAAATATTTTTTCGATATAGTACTTGAGCAGGAAGTAGATTATTTCCATCAGGTCCAAACATCACAGCATTTGTCATTCCGTTTTTGAGTAATTGTAAACTCATCAAACGATTATCAACATACATAAAACGTGGACCAGAAAAGTTAATCATATCAATTTCTAATTGATGATTTCCTAGATTGTGATAAAAAGATTTTACCAATTCTTTAGGATTATCATTCAAATAAAAAGCTCCATAAATTAAATTTACACCTAAAATACCTAAAGTTTCTTGTTGTAATCGAGCTTCAGTTTCTTTAAATCGTAGGTGTAAAACAATTTCGTTATAATCCTCTAAAGGGTCTAGTTGAAAACGAATTCCAACCCAACCATGACCTTTAAACTTACGTGCAAAATCAATGGTTGTAACTGTGTTTGCATAGCTAAAAAATAATTTATCTGGATGTTTGTGTCTGCTTAAACGATCTTCCATCAAATCAATTTCATGACTTAACATTTTTTTTAAACGCGGCTGAGTTACATAACGTTTATCGTCCTCAACTCCATAGATAGCGTCAGAGAAATCTTTATCATAAGCGCTCATTGCTTTAGCAATTGTGCCAGAAGCACCGCCAGATCTAAAAAAATTACGAGCTGTTTCTTGTCCTGCACCAATTTCTGCAAAAGTTCCGTAAATATCTGAATTCAAATTTATTCTTAATGCTTTACTTTTAGTAGTTGGTTCGCTACTAATCTCTCTGTCTCCCTTTAAAGAAATAGCCATATTTGGTTTTTTAAGTACTTAACAAATGTACTAAATAAGTGAGCTATCAGTCAATTTTTATCTTATTTTTGTTATAATGAATACTGATAAGAAACTTATTAAAATTACATTTTTAGGAACTGGAACATCTCAAGGCATACCAATGATTGCAAGTAATGATCCTGTTTGTTTGTCAAATGATTCAAAAGATAAACGTTTGCGATCTTCAATTTTAATTTCTTGGGATGATGTTGCTTACACTGTAGATTGTGGCTTAGATTTTAGACAACAAATGCTTAGAGAAAATGTACAGTTTTTAAATGGCGTATTTTTTACACATCATCATGCAGATCATATAGGAGGTTTAGATGATTTAAGACCTTTTTGTTACAAAATAGGAGAGTTGCCTATTTTTTTAAATGAAATTACTTTAAATAGTTTAAAAAAACGATTTGAATATATATTTGATCCAGCGTATAAATATCCTGGAGCACCAACCGTGGTTTCTAAAATTATCCATAAATCTAGTTTTTTAATTAATGGTTTAGAAGTCATTCCCATAGAGGTTTTTCATGGTAAATTACCCATTACGGCTTACCGTTTTCAAGATTTTGCCTACTTAACAGATATAAAATACATTGAAGATTCAGAAAAAGAAAAATTGAAAAACTTAGATGTTTTAGTTGTAGATGCTCTAAGAGTCGAAGAACACCCAACTCATTTTAACCTAAAAGAAGCTTTAGATTTCGTAAAAGAAATTCAGCCCCAAAAGGCATACTTTACGCATATTAGTCATAAGCTAGGTTTTCATAAAGAGGTTTCTGAGCAATTACCAGATAATGTATATCTTGCCTATGATGGCTTAAAAATAACCGTTTAATTTTTTTCTTTTACCTAGATACTTCTTAATTAAAATGCAGTGTAGCGTAAAGTGTTAATTTTTCACAAAGGATGTTTATCGCTTACTTAAGAAAACAACTTTTTACTTTCATTCCAAAAAACATCCATTTCTTCAAGAGACATGTCAGAGAGTTGTTTATTTTCGTTTTTTGCTGCTTTTTCTAGATATTGAAAACGATTTATAAATTTTTTATTCGTTTTCTCTAAAGCATTTTCAGGGTTTACACCAATAAATCGAGCGTAATTTATCATTGAGAATAAAACATCTCCAAACTCTTTTTCGATGTTTTCGTTATTACCTGCTTTAATCTCTTCGTTCAATTCAGAAAGTTCTTCTTGCACTTTTTCCCATACCTGCTCTGGTTTTTCCCAATCAAAGCCAACTCCTGAAACTTTATCTTGAATTCTATTGGCTTTTACAACTGCAGGTAAACTTTTAGGAACACCTTCTAAAACTGATTCTTTCCCTTCTTTTAGTTTTAATTGCTCCCAATTGCGTTTTACATCTTCTTCATTATCAACTTTTACATCACCATAAATATGAGGATGCCTAGCTATAAGTTTATCACAAATTGAGTTTGCAACATCAGCAATATCAAATGCATTTTTTTCGCTACCAATTTTTGAATAAAAAACAATATGCAATAACACATCACCCAATTCTTTTTTTATCTCAGGTAAATCGTTTTCTAAAATGGCGTCAGCCAATTCGTAAGTTTCTTCAATTGTTAAATGACGCAGACTTTCTAGGGTTTGCTTTTTATCCCAAGGACATTTTTCACGCAAATTGTCCATAATGTCTAACAAACGATTTATTGCGGATAATTGTTCTTTTCTGCTATTCATTTTGTGCAATTATTAAAAGCTAAGATGGTAATACCATCAATCATAAATTAAGCATTAAAATAGATTTAATCTATTCTTGCTCAGATTCTGCGGAATTTGATTCTTCAATTATAGAAAAGTCAAAACCTGATTCTATCAATAGGTTAAACCATTGAATTACTTTTTTAATATTAGATGTATACACTCTTTCATCATCGTAATTTGGTAAAACCTCTGTAAAAAACGATGTTAATTTATTTCCACTTTCTTTATGGGAAAGTGCTTTTTTACCTTCGGTTTTTTCAGATATTGCTTTAAAAACATCCAAAAGAGGCATGTCTTCTTCGTAAGTGTAAATTGCGATATTCTCTAACAAACTAACATTTTGAGTTGCGTTAATAGCCAAACGTTTCTTATCCGTTAAACTTTCTGCAATAATTGCATTTTTAGATTGTGATATTACTTGAAATAAGCCAGGTTTGCCTGTAACTGAAATAATTTTACTAAATTCCATTTGTATTTTTTAATGTTGTAAGCTCGATTACACTCGAGTAGTTATTTTTTTTTCTTTAAGTTTGGAAAACGCATTCTATAATCCGCTCTAATTTTTCCCTTAGATATATTTTCTAATTTCTTTTTAATCAATCTTTTTTTGAGTGATGAAAGTTTGTCTGTAAATAAGATACCTTCTATGTGATCATATTCGTGCTGAAAAACTCTAGCTGCAAGCCCTTCTAAAACTTCGGTATGCATTTTAAAATTTTCATCTTGATATGTAAAAGTAACTTTTGGCTGACGATACACATCTTGTCTTACGTCAGGAATACTCAAACATCCTTCATTAAAAGCCCATTCTTCACCTTCTTCTTCAATAATTTGTGGGTTGATAAAAACCCGATTAAATGTTTTTAAAATTGCTCTATCAGCTTCATCTAAATCTTCATCCTCTGCAAAAGGAGAGGCATCAATAATAAACAAACGAATAGCTTTACCTATTTGTGGGGCTGCAAGTCCAACACCAGAAGCATTGTACATGGTTTCTTTCATGTTGCTGATTAATTCTTTTAAATTAGGATAATCAGCATCTATTTTTGCGCACTCTTTGCGTAAAATAGGATCTCCATACGCTACAATTGGTAAAATCATTTTCTCTTTTTTATCGATTGCAAAAGTACAATTTCAAATTACGAACTCCCAAACTTTGAATTCATAAATTATTGACAATTATTGATTGTATAAGTAAGATTGTAGAATAATGGTAGCACTAATTTCATCAATTAAACCTTTATCTCTTCGTTGTTTTTTCTTTAAACCACCGTCAATCATCGTTTGAAAAGCCATTTTGGACGTAAATCTTTCATCGATTCTTTTTATTGGTATGTGAGGAATTTCTTTCCCTATTTTTTTTAGAAATGGTAAAATTAAAACTTCACTTTCACTATCAGAATTATTCATTTGTTTTGGTTTTCCAACTACAAAAAGTTCCACCTTTTCTTTTGAAACATATTGTTTTAAAAACGGAATTAATTCTTCAGTGTGAACTGTAGTTAATCCAGAGGCAATAATTTGTAACTCGTCTGTAATTGCTATTCCTGTTCTTTTTTTACCAAAATCGATGGCTAAAATTCTTCCCAATTTGATTTGTTTTTTGCAAAAATAAAATTTAAACTCCAATTAATATGAATTAAAGACTATAAAATCAAACCACTAAAAAATGTAGTTTTAGAATTTATACAAGCTTAGGTAATCTGTTTAAAAAACGTATATTCGCTTTGATTTTTCGCAATCAAATTATATTTGCAAAAATTAAATTTTTAAAATGAAAGATATTAGGGAAATTATTGAAGCAGCTTGGGAAAATCGTGAGTTATTAAAAGAACAAAAAACTATTGACACTATTAGAAAGGTGGTTGATTTGTTAGATAAAGGAGAGCTCAGAGTTGCACAACCTTTAGCGGATGGATGGCAAGTAAATGAATGGGTTAAAAAAGCAGTTGTTTTGTATTTTCCCATTCAAAAAATGGAAACTTTAGAAGCTGGTATTTTTGAATATCATGATAAAATTCCTTTAAAAAGAAATTTTGAAGCAAGAGGAATTAGAGTAGTACCAAATGCAGTTGCTAGGCATGGAGCTTATATTTCTTCGGGTACAATATTGATGCCTAGTTATGTAAATATTGGGGCATATGTGGATGAAGGTACAATGGTAGATACTTGGGCTACTGTTGGTTCTTGTGCGCAAATTGGTAAAAATGTACATTTATCTGGTGGAGTAGGAATTGGTGGCGTTTTAGAGCCATTGCAAGCTGCACCAGTAATTATAGAAGATGGAGCTTTTATAGGTTCTAGATGTATAGTGGTAGAAGGCGTAAAGGTAGAAAAAGAAGCAGTTTTGGGAGCAAATGTAGTTTTAACTATGAGTACAAAAATTATTGATGTTACTGGTGATGAACCTTTGGAAATGAAAGGAATAGTTCCAGCAAGATCTGTAGTTATTCCAGGGAGTTACACTAAGAAATTTGCTGCTGGAGAATACAATGTGCCTTGTGCATTAATAATTGGAAAAAGAAAAGAAAGTACAAATAGGAAAACGTCTTTAAATGATGCACTTCGTGAATACGATGTTGCTGTTTAAAGCAAGAGTTATATGACAAAGATTTCTGCTATTATTCCTACTTTAAATGAAGAAATTCATATTGAAGCAGCTATTAAATCTGTTGGTTTTGCAGATGAAATTATTGTTATAGATTCTTTTAGTACTGATAAAACAATAGAACTAGCAGAAAAACATAATGTAAAAATCATCAAACGTAAGTTTGATGATTTTTCATCTCAAAAAAACTTTGCAATTGACCAGGCTCAGCATCCTTGGATCTATATTTTAGATGCTGATGAAAGAGTTACTCCAGAAGTTCAAAAAGAAATATTAGAAGCCGTAAAAAAACCAAAAGATTATGTAGGGTTTTATGTAAGAAGAAGTTTTTATTTTGCAGGAAAACACATAAAATTCGGGGGATGTCAGAGAGATAAAGTGGTGCGTTTATTTTTAAAAGAGAAGTGCAGCTATGAAGGGGTTGTTCATGAAACCATAAAGGCTGAAGGTAAATTAGGGTTCTTCAAAAATAAAATTGAGCATTATTCTTATAAAAATTATGATCATTATATCTCTAAAATGAATCATTATGGCAGATTAAGAGGAAAAGAATATTTTGAGAGAGGAAAAAAAGTAAATTTATTTCATATCTTAATAAAACCACTAGCTAGATTTATTATTCATTTCTTTATAAGATTAGGATTTTTAGATGGTTTTCCTGGTTATATTTTTGCTAAAACTCAAGCTTATGGAGTTTATACTAGATATATTAAGCTTTGGCTGCTAAATAAGAGGGTTAGGGAAGATTAATTTTTTTTTTGTAAAATTTATAATTTTTTAAACACCGATTTAGTTTATAAGTCAAAAAAGTAAATAATTGCCAAAAAGGACGAATAACTTCTCTAATTATTTTTTTAGACTTAGCCATCTTCTTTTGTTGTAAAGTAGTACCTCCTAAATTATAATCGTTACTAATTACATACTTATTTTTAGTAACTAATACAGGAGTTTTATGCTTAAAAACGTCCTGCTTCAATACATCTATAGGTGAATAGAAGGTGGTTAAGTTTTGAAAGAGATTTCCGGCTGCTTTTTTTCCAATAATTTGCGCTGTAGTTTGCAAAGGAGGAACTAAGAATAGTTGTGTAAATTCATTTTTATATAGTTGGTAAAAGCCTTTTCTTCCAGAAATATCAACAAAATCATTAGGTGTCATTTCATTTAAAATTTTAGGTAAATCTTCAAAAAAGCTTTGATTTAAAAGCGCATCATCCTCGAGAATAATAGCAAAATGTTCTTTTTGGTTTTGTATTTTTCCCCATAATTCAAAATAAGTTTTAGTTAAACCAATTTCTCCATCATTCAAATTCGGATAATGAGTGCGTATATTGAAGTCTTTTTTTGCTTTTTTTAAAAAAGAAGCGGGCAATTCTTTTCCATAAATTGCAGAGAATCTTGTAATTGGTATATTAAATTTTTCAAACTGACTTTCCATAAAATTACGTCTTTCAGTACTTTTATCTAAATTGATGTAGTAAACTTTATATAACATCATAATTTTTTCCAATCCTTACTTGCAACCTCATTTTCTTTATTGACAAACCATTTTTTTGGAGCAACAACTGTTTTCTTTTTATTTTGATTTAGCCATGCACCCCACCAAGAAAAACTACTATTTGCAATAATATTATGTTTACATAAACTCATTAAAAACATATCTTCATGAGGTATGCATATGTGTTCTATATAAGTTGCTGTATTAATTTTAAGGTTTTTCTTCGTCCATTCAATATCATCAGAAAATACAAAAAAGTGAATATTTTCATATTTTTCATTAATCAAATTAATTGCTTTATTGTAATAATTTAAGTCACATATTCCATGAACTGAATTTGCATTTTTATCTGAAATGTAATCTCCTCTTCTTATATGGACTGAACAAGAATTAGGGTGCGATTTTATTTCTTTAGAAAACAATAAAGTTGAATCAGAATGATCTTTTTGTAATGTAAATTGATCAATTAAAACA